>ENA-ORPF01000594-ORPF01000594.1-human-gut-metagenome-genome-assembly--contig:-NODE-594-length-36133-cov-3.750152_pt1 | contig 36133 bp, 27 predicted proteins | sample MGYA00242140_ERZ509070 | MGnify/ENA primary metagenome ERZ509070 (study PRJEB26280, sample SAMEA2338713) | human gut metagenome | biome: human gut; feature: human-associated habitat; material: faeces... | reverse complement strand
AAATAATATTATGGATATAGCAGCCAATATAGAAAGAATTTCCCAAACCATTAGGGATGGAGTAACCCTTGTGGCTGTTTCCAAATTTCATCCGGCAGAAGCCATTATGCAGGCATATAATGCTGGGCAACGGGATTTTGGGGAAAGTAGGGTCCAGGAACTTGCTCAAAAAGTAAGGGACCTCCCCAAAGATATCCGCTGGCATTTTATCGGCCATTTGCAGACTAACAAGGTTAGGGCGCTTGTTCCGAATGTATCACTTATACATAGCATTGATTCGGAGCATCTGCTCAGATATGTCAATAAGGAAGCGGCGAGAATAGGCAAGGTTGTTGACGTCCTTCTGCAAGTATATGTTGCAAAGGAAGAAAGTAAATTCGGATTTGATGCTGAAGAATGCTTGTCACTGCTTACTGAAGATTTCCTTGCGGAAATACAGAATGTCAGGATATGTGGCGTTATGGCTATGGCTACAAATACGGAAGATGTTGATGAAATAAAGTCAGAGTTCTCCGCTGCTAAAAGTATTTTTGATAAACTAAAATCTGGCGTCATGTCAGATAAGCCCGATTTCAAGGTGATTAGCATGGGTATGAGTGATGACTATGCTTTGGCAATTGAAGAGGGCAGCACTATGGTCAGAATTGGAAGTTCCATATTTGGGGAACGCCAATATTGACTTATTTATGCTCTATAGTTTTGAGCATAAATATTATTGGACAACTGATGGAAAATTTACTCCAATGGAATAAATTGTTGCCATTTTGGTAAATATTTTCCTTAATCTATATCGGTATTCAATATTTTGAATTAATTTTATAGCGAATTAAGAATTCGTTTTAAACTGACAACAATTATTTACTTAAAAACCTATACTTAAATTTGTTATGGAAATGGAAAAAAAGAACTACACATTACCGATTATCGTAATGTTCTTTTTGTTCGCAATGATTTCATTCGTGACTGGATTTCAGAATCCATTCGGAGTTATTTTGAAAGAGCAATTGTCTCTTAGTGTGTTTGAGTCGCAGTTAGGAAATGCTGCAAACTTCATCGCTTATGCGTTTATGGGTCTTCCAGCAGGTATGATTCTTCAAAGCAAAGGCTATAAGTTCTCAGCAATAGCAGCCGTTTTGGTAGGCTTGGTAGGCGTTGTCTTGATGTTTGTCTCAAGTTTGCTTAACCCTGAAATGATTTTCGCCGTATATTTGTGCGGTGCCTTTGTTGCCGGTTTCTCAATGTGTATGCTTAATACAGTTGTTAATCCTATGCTTAACACTCTTGGTGGTGGAGGTAAGAAGGGTAACCAGTTGATTCAATTTGGTGGAGCAACAAACTCATTGGCTGCAACAATATGCCCAGTATTGGTTGGTTACCTTATGGGTGATAATTTAAAGGATTGCACATTGGTAGATGCTCACAAGGCATTGTATATTGCAATGGGTATCTTTGTGCTTGCATTCATCGTCCTTTTGCTTTCTAAATTGCCTGAACCTATTCTTGAGGCAAAGGAGCAAGGGGAAAAGGTTTCTTTAGGTGGTGTATTTAAGTTTAGCCACTATATTGGCGGTATCGTTGCTATCTTCCTTTATGTAGGTATTGAAGTAGGTATTCCAAATATGGCTAACCTTTATATGACAAACGATTTGGGGATGAATGCTGCAATTGCAGGCTCTCTCATTGGTATGTACTGGTTCTTGATGCTTATCGGCCGTTTGGTTGGTGGTGTTCTTGGTGCAAAGATTTCAAGTAGAGTGATGTTGACAACAGTTGCATTAGTTGCTATTTTGTTCTTAATTATAGCAATCATGATGCCGGCAGACGTTAAGGTATCAGTACCAGGTGTTTCTTCTACACTCTCATTTGAGATGGTTGAAGCACCAATCAGTGTATTGTTCTTTATCCTCTGCGGTCTCTGCACATCAGTGATGTGGGGCGGAATTTTTAACCTTGCTGTTGAGGGCTTGGGCAAATATACTGCAGTTGCTTCTGGTTTCTTTATGGTTATGGTTTGCGGTGGCGGTATCCTTCCTTTGGTACAGGGTGCTGTTGCAGACGCAACAAACTATATCTCTTCTTACTGGGTTCCAGTTGTTGCCCTTGGATACTTGCTATTCTATGCATTGGTAGGTAGCCGAGTTTCAAAGAAGGCTTAATAAATTTTATATAATTAAGGTGGCGAGATCATACGGGTTTCGCCGCTTTGTTTTTGTATAAAGTTTATTATTGGAATGTTGGTTGTTTTGTTTGTTTAGTTAATAAGGAGTACCTTTGCAGGTAAATTTGAATATCGTATGAGGCTTTTGAATTTTATAAGGAATTGGATGCTGCCGATAGCAATGATTTTTGGCGTTTCGGTATATTGCCTGTATATTCAATTACCTTTACCAGGCGCTGCACGGGCGGCAGCGAGCAGCATTGTGTCATACCTTCAGCCGCTGCTGATTTTCTCGATGCTTTTCCTTACTTTTTGCCGTATAGAAATGCATGACTTAAAGCCGTGCAAGTGGCATGGCTGGCTGCTTGGCATTCAAGTATTGGCATTTTCTGCTCTTTCATTCGTTGCAATGAATATCACCGACACAGGCATCAAGGCCCTTGTTGAAGGTGCTATGCTTTGCTTTATTTGCCCTACGGCAACGGCAGCGGCGGTTGTTGTACGCAAATTAGGCGGAAACGTTGCAAACAATACAAGTTATCTGATTTTGATTAATCTCGTAACAGCTTTGGTAGTTCCGCTTTTTGTACCGCTTATTCACCCACAGGTGGGAGTTTCGTTTATAACGGCTTTTGCATTAATCATAGGTAAAGTATTTCCATTATTGCTTTTGCCTTTAATAGCGGCAATGCTCGTTCGTAAACTGCTTCCAAAACTGCATGCCTTTTTGGTCAAGTTTCCTGACTTGCCATTTTACATGTGGTCTGTTGCGTTATCGTTGGCGATGGCTATGACTGCAAAAACGATATACCATACAAATATACCTATACCTTATCATTTCGGCATTGCCGCCATTTCACTTGTGTGCTGCTTTCTTCAATTCTACCTTGGCAGAAAGATTGGTGGCTTATACGGCGATAAGATTACATGCGGTCAGACTCTTGGTCAGAAAAATACTGTTCTTGCTATTTGGCTTGGATATACTTTCTTTACTCCGATAACAGCAATAGCAGGCGGTTTTTACAGTATTTGGCACAATATAGCAAACTCATATCAATTATATAAAAAAAGAAAGGAAGAGAATGGACAGTTGTGATTTTAAGAACTTCCGAGCCATTCACCGCAAGGATTTCCTTCTTGAGTTGATTGAGGAAGGTGAGCACGAGCATCAGGATTTCAAGTTTGCTATAACAGACTCGAAGAAGATTTCACGTAGTATTGCTGCCTTTGCAAATAATGACGGAGGAAGGCTTTTGATTGGAGTTAAGGACAACGGCTCAATTGCGGGGATGAAAGGCGATGAGGAGTATTATATGATTGACTACGCCGCTTCTACTTATTGCAAGCCTGCACAAGATGTTTCCTATAAATTGTATAATATTGGGGGCAAATTCGTGTTGTTGGTCGATATTCGTAAATCTGACAAGTTGGTTTATGCAATCGATGAGTCCGGCAAATGGAAAGCGTACTATCGGTATCGCGATGAAAATATCCAAATGCCTGGTTCAATTGCTGAGATAGTGAAACTGCAGAAATCTTCAAAGCGAACTGCAACATACGCTGATAACGAGGCTTTGGTTTTGGAGCATATTGTAAAACTTGGTAGGGTGACGATTGACTCTCTATATGCGGAGATAAAACTGTCACGAAAGTCATTGAAGGAAGCAATAGCAAACCTTGTTATCCTCAATGTCGTTAAACTTGAATATGATGGTGAAAATTGGTGCATTTTACAGGAACATAACGATAAATAAATATGGAATTTAAAGAACAGATACGTCAGATAAAGAGCGATTTCTTTTCATTGAGAAATGGCGAAATTGCCGATACTTTGAGAAAGGCAGGTAGTCCTTATAAGATTATTTTTGGATTGCAGATGCCACAGTTAGAGCAGATAGCAGCACAATCAGGGCATAGTGCTGAACTTGCAGAATGGATGTGGTCAAATGATTCAACGAGAGAAAGTAAGATATTTGCAACAATGGTATATCCCATAGAAAGTTTTGATTTAGTCAAAGCAGATAAATGGGCTCAAGAGGCAGAAACTTTCGAACTTATTGACACTCTTTGTTTCCGCCTTGTCAGATATATCAACGGCAGCGAGGAATTGGTGCATAAGTATATTGAATCAACTGAAAAGAAAATGAGATACTTTGCGTTTCGTCTTGCTTTGAATTTGCTGATACTTAGAAAAATCAGCAATACTGACAAACTTTATTCTGCGGCAAAGAAGGAAGTGGATAGCAGTCAGACAATGGCATTAAAGCGAATTGCAAATCAGATAATACAGGAAGTGGAATTTATGTTAGAGTAATAGTCCTTTTGCTGCAAGCAGTAGGTTTATAATATTGTCTTATGCAATGTTCTGCATTAGTCAAATATAAAAATAAATTAAGGGGTTGCATCAAAAGTTCTTTTGACACAACCCCTTTCTATTGTTATTAAGTTATGTTACTTTTTAGCCTTTTTAATACCGTCTCTTATACCTGGTTCTTGTCCTCTGAATTTTTTGTATAGAATCATTGGCGCTTGAGTGCCGCCTTGGCTAAGTACGTTGTCTCTCCATGATTTTGCAGTTTCCTGATTGAAGATGCCTGTTTCTGCAAAGTGTTGGAAAGCGTCAGCCTCAATAACTTCAGCCCATTTGTAACTGTAGTATCCTGCAGCGTAACCGCCAGAGAAAATGTGAGTAAAGCAAGGAGCAGTAATGCAACCTTCAACGGCTGGGAATAAAGCCACATCTTTAGTCGCTTCATTTTCAAAAGCGAAAACATCAGTAACAGGAGCAGTTATTGTATGCCATGCCATATCGAGGTAACCGTAGTAAAGTTGACGAAGGCAAGCATGTGCGGCTCCAAACTGAGATGAACTGATGATTTTGTCAACGAGTTCTTGAGGGATTGGTTCGCCTGTAATATAGTGTTTAGCAAAACTGTCAAGATATTCTTTTTGAGTAAGGTAGTTTTCGTTGAATTGAGAAGGAACCTCTACAAAGTCTCGGTAAACGTTTGTACCTGCAAGTGAAGAATATTTTGTAGTTGCCAAAAGGCTGTGAAGACCGTGTCCAAACTCATGAAGGAAAGTTTCAACTTCATAGAAAGTAAGAAGAGAAGGTTTATCTTCAGTTGGCTTTGTAAAGTTCATAGTCAAAGTAACGTGTGGTCTTTGGCTAACTCCGTCAACTGTTTGCTCTGCTCTGAATTCAGTCATCCATGCGCCGCCGCGTTTAGTATCGCGAGGGAAGAAATCTGTATAAAGTACGCCTACAAAGTTTCCATTAGCATCTGTAACGTCGAAAGACTTAACTTCCGGGTGGTAAACGGAGATGTTTTGGTTTTCAGTGAATTGTAGTCCGTAAAGTTTTGTAGCCAAACCAAATACACCTTTTATGACGTTGTTCAACTCAAAGTAAGGGCGAAGTTCCTCGTCGTTGTAAGAGTATTTCTCGTCTTTAAGTTTGTTAGCATAGTAAGCGTAGTCCCAAGCCTGAAGGTCGATTTTCTTTCCTTCATACTTGTTGGCAAACTTAGAAAGTTCCTTGTATTCCTTTTTCCAAGCCGGCATGTATGCGTCGCGAAGTTGGTTAAGAAGTTTGTAAACGTTCTCAGGGTTTTCCGCCATTGTTTTGCCTAAAGAATATTCAGCATGTGTCTTGTAGCCGAGGAGGTTCGCAATTTGCAAACGGATTTCAGCGATTCTTGCCATAATCTTAGTGTTGTCAAATTCGCCAGAAGTGTTCTTTCTGCCGTATGCGTTATGTAATTTTTGGCGAAGGTCTCGGCGAGAAGAATATTTCATGAAAGGCATGTAAGAAGGAGCCTGTAGAGTGATAAGGTATTGGCCTTCTTTGCCTTTTTGCTTAGCGGCAAGAGTGGCTGCTTCGATAGAGCTTTCAGGAAGACCGGCAAGGTCATCTTTAGTCAGCCACATTTCGAAAGCGGCAGTTTCTTTTACAGTGTTTTGTTCAAATTGCAAAGATAGTTGAGAAAGTTCCGCAGAAAGTTTTTTGAAAGTTTCGCGGGCTTCACCTTCCAATTTGGCACCGTTACGAGCAAAAGATTCGTAAGTTTCTTTTAATAAAGTCATATCCTCAGTGTCGAGGTTTTCTTTATCACGGTTTTCGTAAACGTGCTTGATTCTTTGCCAGAGTGCTTCGTTGAGAGTTATGCTTGTTGAATATTCTGACAATTTAGGAGCGATTCGCATAGAAATTTCGTTCATCTCGTCATCACCGTCAGCAGAAAGAATAGGGTAGAATGTTGACAATACGCGGTCCAACATTTCTCCTGAGCGCTCAAAGCGAACGATCGTATTTTCGAAAGTTGGAATGGAGCGTTGGTTTACGATGGCAGCGATTTCTTGCTTAGCTAATTTGATACCGCTATCAACGGCTTCTTCATAGAAACTCTTTTCGATTCTGTCAAAAGGAACAACATTGTGCGTTGTCTTAAACTCCTCAAAAAATATATTTTCAGCGTTAGTCATAAGTGGGGCTGCTAATAAAATTGGGATTAGTGATTTTTTAATAATGCTATTCATATTTATTAAATCAATTAGTTTTTTGCAAAGTTACATCAAAAAAGTGTGAATTTTATATAAATATGTTATTGAATACTTAATTATGGTAGTCATATTTAATTTTTTCAGTGATAAATGTGACAATTTGATTATCAACGTTTCGTTCAACCAGGTAATGCCTGTCATTATTTATTGAAGCGATAGCGGAATCTATGCCTGTAATTTTTGCGGCTGTAATATAGTTTTCAAGGGCCTTACTGCTGTTTCCTTCAGTCAAATAAGCATGGCCTCTATTAATGAAGTCGTTTGCATCTTTGTTTTCTGATGTATTTATAATCTTATTGTAATAGTTTATACTTTGCTCATAGTTTCGTGCAAGGAAAGAGCACCAAGCAATAGGTCTTATAGACTTAACCCCTTGGGGAGCAATATATTCTGCTTTGTAGAAGAATTTAAGAGCCTCCTCGTATCTTTTTGATTCCATAAGGCATATACCAATTGCTTTAGTAATTGCTATATTTTCATTGTCAAGTTCAAGTATTGCAGAGTATGTATTTATTGCTCTTTCTATGTTCCCACTTTGTCTGTAGCATGAAGCAAGGTGCTTAAGGGTCCATACATCATTATTTTTGATAAGGCTTACTTTGTCATAATATTCGGCTGCTTTATCAAAGTCTTGTATTTTTTCGTAGCAGAATCCTATTTTTTGGTAAACAGTTGCCGAAGGTCCATCTATGAGTTCGATTTGTCTGAAGATGTTAAGAGCATCAGTGAAAAGTTCTTGATTGAAATAAAATTCACCAATAAGTTTCAGGCTGTCTATATCAGAAATGAAATCTTTTATATATGGAATGTCGAAAAGGTTAAGCGAAGTCCGGAATGGATTAATCCTTGAGTAGCAGAATTCAGACTTCCGTGGAAACAGATTGAAGAACCTGTATAAATTCTGAATGAATCTGTTTGCTATGTTTTTCCTAACTTCTTTAGGATTTGGCAGTTTCGCGCTTTCCATTTCCATCAATTGGCTGTTTTGATCATCAAATCCTCCAAGCATCATGTTTCTTTGTTGCTCTGGGACGGAAGCAAGAGACATTATGAAAGAATAAATGTCACTGTCGCAGAATGCTCCTGCTTTGTTTATTAGGCTTATTAGAGCATTGCTTTGGCCTTTTAGAAGAGAAGCAACATCTGCTTGCTTGTTATCGAATGGCAAGAACCAGTTTGAAATGTTGCTGAAAAAAGGAAAGTCTTTAAGTTTTGCGAATGAAGCAAGAAAAACGTCACTTCCTTCCATTTGCATCTTATTTAGTTCCATCATTTTGTCAGCAATACCTGATTTGTCAAGCATTTCTTGCCAGTCTGGGTTTGAGGCAAATGCTTCTGGGTCGTCAAATGACTCAGACTGTAGTTTCTTTCTCAATTCTGGATCGAGTTTGAAGAACTTTGGATTTAATTCTGTCTGAACTTTTTGTTTGATTTTTTCAGTTCCACGGCTGCGGATGAGTTGCAAAAAAACGTTTCTTATATCATCTTTAATACTTTGTTCTGAAATCAAGTTTTGTATCCGCAGGGTTATATTGTGGCTGTTAATCAACTTTACGCTATTAATGTAAAGAGTTATAAGCAGACAAACAAGAATCTTTATAGCGGAGTCCTTGTTTTTGTGAAATTCGTATAGGTCGAAAAGCAGGGTTGCTGAGTTTTCGTTAAACTCATTATTACAGTTTAGCATTAAAGCACAGGCGATAAGGCAAAGTAAAGAGTCGTCTGTTTTTGGATTTGAGAAGAAATCCTTGAGATAAGTGCAGTTTGAGGAAGAAAGTTCGTTAACCCAAATTGCCTTAAACAGGTCAGAGCAAATGTCATCGTATTTTCGTCTGTTTTGTATTGATACGCTTTGGTCAATGCTATCCTGACTGTTGTAAAGGTCTATAATAGACTGCTGCTCTGCAATGCTTGCTATAAGGTTTTCAATGTTTTTGTTGTTGCTTTTCAAATATCGATATGTGGAATAGTATAGCAAAGTTGAATTTTTTGCTGTAATATCTTTAGTTATATAAAGGCATAATTTGCTCAAATCATCTTTGATTTGAGTGTAAATTTTATCTCGTTCGCTGTCTTCGGAACCGTCAACAGCATAACTAATCATATATTTATAAGTCTCTTCGAGAGTCTCTAATTTGCTTAAAGTATAGTAGTCTGGCAAATCGTTAGCCATAGATTTTAGTTTGGAGAATGCGTCATGCAACTCTCCAGCGTTTATATGACTGAGAACTGTTGCCTTAAATTGCGGTATTTCGTTTATGTTCATAACTTATTAATTATGTTGCGAATATAATGAATAAAACAAAAAGCATGCCAATAATTTGGGGAAAATATGTAGGCATATTGTGTTTTGTATTATTTATTTGCTAATTTTGTAATCTAAATAAGAAAAAATACAGTTATGGTTATACAAAGATGGCAAACCGTCTATTTGCTAATGGCGGTGTTGGTTTTGGGTATCGCATCATTTGTGCCGGCATTTAGTGTCGTGTCTCCTCATTATAGTTATGATGCATCTCTATCAACTATATTTTCTGGGCAATCAATCCCGTCAAGTATGGTTGGATATTTTATTCTGGTTGCATTGAGTGCTGTAATGTCGTTAATTACAATATTCAAGTTTAAAGTGCTTAAATTGCAGAAAACACTTTGTTCAGTAGTTATGTTGCTAACATTAGTTGCTACATTGCTATTAGGTTTGGGTATTTTCACATTGCCAGAAGGCGAAAAGTTCAGTCTTTCCTTGGCCGCATGCGCTGCTCCATTTGCCTTTGTTTTTGTACTTTTGGCAAAGGGTAGGATAGAAAAAGACGAAAATTTACTGAAAAGTGCAGATAGAATTAGATAATTATTGAGCTAAAGTTTTGATTATTTTAAAATTCTAACTAACTTTGCAGTCCGAAAAATAGATTATAATAACGAAATAAGATAAATAGAAATGAAAAGAACTTTCCAACCATCAAACAGAAAGAGAGTGAATAAACACGGATTCCGTGAAAGAATGTCAACAGCTGACGGACGCAAGGTTCTTGCACGTCGTCGTGCTAAAGGCCGTCTTCGTTTGACAGTTTCATCCTCTATCGCAAGCAAGTAAGATTTAGTTGACGAAAACTGAATATTTGCCGTTGCCTTTTTAGGTGACGGCTTATTTGCTTATAGGTTGTTGAAAAAATAATAGAGAAGCAAGTCTCTATTATTTTGGGGTTTTATTAGTGTTTTAGCCAGATTAAGTCAAAAAGGGAACAGATATTTCGTTTGAATTTATTATAAGTTATGGTTTATATTTGGAGTTTGTCTTTAAGGAATTTGCCTGTGTAGGAGTTTTCGCATTGGGCTATTTCTTCAGGCGTTCCTGTTGCAACCAGGTAACCTCCATTCTTACCGCCTTCAGGTCCTAAGTCAATAACGTAATCTGCGTTTTTGATTATATCCATATTATGCTCAATAATAATTATTGTGTGACCTGCAGATATGAGTTTGCCGAATGCTTTAAGCAGCGTATTGATATCGTGAATGTGCAATCCCGTTGTAGGTTCATCAAATATGAATATAGAAGGCGTTTGCTTTTCTGAAGCAAGATAATTAGCCAGTTTTATTCTTTGGTTCTCACCGCCAGACAGTGTTGATGATGACTGCCCGAGTTTCAAGTATCCCAAGCCAACATCCTGTAGCGGTTTTAGGCGCTTTATAATTTTCGCGTCATAAGTTGAATTACCTTCAGAGAAGAATTCTATTGCCTGATTTACGGTCATGTTCAAGATGTCATAGATATTTTTCCCGCGGTATCTGATGTCGAGAATTTCCTGTTTGTATCGCATGCCGTGGCAACTTTCACAAGGGATTGTGATGTCTGCCATGAATTGCATCTCGATTGTAATTTTCCCTTCTCCTTTGCACTCCTCGCATCTTCCGCCATCAACGTTAAAAGCAAAGTGGCTTGGAGAATATCCCATTTGCTTTGATGCCTGTTGGTCGGCAAAGAGTTTGCGTATTTCGTCGAACGCTTTTAGGTAGGTTGCCGCATTACTGTGAGTCGATTTGCCTATTGGGTTCTGGTCAACAAATTCTACAGAGTGAATAAGGGATATGTCACCAGTCAGTTCAAGGTGCGTGCCAGGGGTATCTCCTCCAAGGCCTAATGCTCTGAGAAGTGACTTGTATAAAATATCTCTTACTAAAGTTGATTTACCAGATCCGCTTACTCCTGTAACAACAGTCATAATACCCAAAGGGAATTTAACGTCTATGCCCTTAAGGTTATTTTCAGCTGCACCTTTGACTTCTATATAGTTTCTCCATCTGTGTCGAGGAGATGGCACTGGTATTTGTAATTCTCCAGTTAGATATTTTACCGTATAACTGTCTGATGCTTTCTGAAGGTTTGCAACATCGCCTTGATATACAATCTTGCCACCCAGTCTGCCAGCTTCCGGACCCACGTCAATGATATAGTCAGCCGCTTTGATTACTTCTTCTTCGTGCTCAACAACGACAACTGTATTTCCTTTTTGTTGCAGTTTGCGGAGAACTCCGATAAGTTTTTCCGTATCTCTTGCGTGTAAACCGATACTCGGTTCATCGAGGATATATACAGTTCCAACAAGACCGCTTCCCAAGATTGTTGCAAGGTTTATTCGTTGGCTTTCACCACCAGAAAGGGTGGATGATAGTCGGTCAAGAGTTAGATATTCCAGTCCAACTTCTGTTAGATATTCAATTCTGTTGTTAATCTCAGTGAGAAGTCTTTTTGCAATCTGCTTTTCTGTATCAGAAAGGACAAGTTCGCTGAACCATACCTTCAGTTCGCTGATAGGCATAGTTACTATTTCACTAATATCTTTACCGTTAATTTTTACATATAGAGCCTCTTTTTTAAGCCTTTTGCCATCGCATTCAGGGCATCTTGATTTTCCTCTGTATCTTGCTCTCATTGTGCTATATTGCACTTTGTAGAGGTTCTTTTCAACCATTTGGAAGAAACTGTCGATTCCGTTTACTCCTTCGGAACCATGCCACAGTAGATTCCTTTCTTCTTCAGTGAGTTGGTAATATGGTCGGTGGATAGGGAAACCCATTGGGACGGCAGCATTGATAAAATTGCGTTTCCATTCGCTTGAAACTTCGCCACGCCAGCACATAACTGCATCATCAAATACAGATAATGCCTTGTTTGGAATGACAAGGTCTTCATCTATTCCCAGAACTTTGCCGAATCCGTCACAAGTAGGGCAAGCACCTATTGGATTATTGAAGTTGAACATTTGTTCATTAGGCTCATTGAAAGACATTCCATCTTCCTCAAAGCGGTTTGAGAAAGTAACTTCCTTAACACCCTTTTCAGACCATATTTTTAGGACGCAAAATCCGTTACCTTCTTTAAAAGCAGTCTCAATAGAGTCCGTTGCCCGTGAAATGGAGTCATTATCGTAGGAAATGGCAATACGGTCGATAAGGAGGTGGCAGTTATCGTTGTTATAATCGCCATTATTAATTATTTCATCAATTTCGTAAAAAGCCCCATTTGCTTCAACTCTTGAAAACCCTTCCTTTATAAGAATATCAAGTTGTTCAGAAAAACTTCTGTTTTCAAGAACTGTAATTTTTGAAAGAATGGCTGCTTTTGTTCCTTCTGGATAAGACTTTAGACAGTCTATTACATCAGCAACGGAATGCTTCTTAACGATATTCCCCGAAATTGGGGATATTGTTTGTCCGATTCTTGCGAAAAGCAGACGTAAGTAGTCATATATTTCAGTAGATGTTCCGACTGTGCTTCGGGGATTGCGTGTGCTGACTTTTTGTTCAATAGCAATTGCCGGTGGCAGTCCCTTTATATAGTCACATTCCGGTTTTTGCAATTTGCCGAGGAACTGTCGTGCGTAAGCAGAAAGACTTTCCACATATCTTCTCTGACCTTCCGCATAAAGGGTATCAAAGGCAAGGGAGGACTTGCCGGAACCTGATAACCCAGTTATAACGATAAATTTATTTCTCGGTATTTCAACATCTATCTTTTTCAGATTATTGACAGATGCTCCCTTTATTGTAATGCAGTTGTTTGTCATTTTGTCGAAGTAAGTCGGATGCTTGGCAATGCCGAAGCGTAAAATATATTTTACAAAGGTACAAAAAACTGCGATATTGGGAAATGGCGTTTTGTTAATTATCAGATGATAATTTTTGCTTTAGAGATATGTATTGATATGTCAATTTTGAGATTTCTGCAATAATGTTTTCTGTTTCGCAAACTGAAAGTTTGCAGTCTGAACAAAGTATGGCAATATAGTATATGCTGTCATTTGCAAGTCTAACATAGCCTATGTCATTAATGGCTGTTATTGTTCCATCAGATTTTATAAAACCTGTACCTGTTTTATGGTGGAGTGAAGAATTTGTTTTATTTAGCGGTTTGGCAAGTCTGTTTTCTCCAGTTTTAACTTTTCCAATTATATCATTTAGCCATAAGATATTGCTATTTGTCTTTTCTGTCGCAATTCTTTCAAGAAGAATAATAGCATCATTTGGGGTAGTGTAGTTTTCGTAACAACGATACATTTCTGAATGCATATCATCTTCTGTCCATTTTATTTGTGTGTTATTGCAACCGATGTTTTTAATATATTTGTTTACAGGTTTTGTGCCTCCATATAAAGAGAACAGTATATTGCTTGCATTATTGTCGCTTTGGCATACTGAGTATTCAATAATGTCCTTTATGCTGATATTTATATTTCCATTTGGAAATTTGTCTCGTAGTGGGCTGTATGTTTGTTTATTCAATATATCATTGTTGATGAATACTGTATCGTTAATTATATTATTAGAGTAGTTGTTCAGAATGTATGTTGCCTGATGTAGTTTGAATACGCTCATCATTGGAAATTTGTTGTTTCCATTAATGTTGCATATAATTTTGTTGTCGAATTTAACAGCAATGCCAAAATTTGCATTTTTGTCTTTAATTATCTGCTCAATCTTTTCCTGCAGTTCTGTTTTTGTGGAAGCGCTATAAATATTTAAACAAAGTATAGCATTTAATAATATTATTGTTGCAGATACAATTGACTTGTGACGCATAAGATTTATTTGTTTGTAATTATTTGGGATAAGTCGTTGCCCGAAGGAGACTGAAAGGGTTTAAGTCCAAATATTTCCAGTGATGCAAAAGCAAATTCCATGATTTCGGAATTGAAGTTTTCAAAACTTTCCCAATCCGTAATTGTTGTAAAGAAATAAAGCTCGATTGGCAATCCGAAATTAGTAGGTTCTAAAGTTTTAATCATCATTTGATGATGTGTGGTTTCTAGTTTTGGATTTTTTTTGCAAAAACGTTCATAGTGCTTTTTCAAGTATTCTCTATAGTAAAAAAGATTTGAAAACTCTTTTTCTTCAGTATCTTTATCAGTCAGAGAAGTTAGTTTTTTAAATCGGGTGATTTCATTGCTTTCAACTTTCTTTATTGAATTAATGTCAATAAATATTTTCTTTGAAAGTCTTCTTGAGTTGTCCTCTCTCATTTGCCTGTAGTTTTGGACAGTTTCAGTAAGGAAGAGGTGTGCTGGTATTGTAGCGATGGAGTTGTCCCAGTTTAGAACTCTAACAATGTTAAGGTTAATGTCAATAACTTCACCATTTACGTTTTTTGAGTTCATTATAATCCAATCTCCTGGTCTTAAAGTGTCATAAATATTTATCTGAACACCTGCAACAAAACTAAGAATTGTATCCTTGAATACGAGAGACAGTATTGCTGCAGAAGCACCAATTGCTGCTAATATAGAACCAATGCTTCTGTCAAAAAGGATGCTGACTCCCAGAATAATACCAACAATAATAACTATTCCTTTTAGGACTTGGAAGAAACCGTTAATAGTTTTCGTTTTAGCCGAGTTCGTTTCATTTGATATTTTGTGAAAGGACGCAATAAAAGAGTTTGTCAGATGTATGCAAGAAATTAAAATCAGCAGTTGGCAGCTCTTCCCAAGGATAATAGTAACAGACGGAGCACCGGCTGTTGCAATAGGCATGAGAAGGTGTAGAATTATAGAGACTGTTAGCAGGTTTATGCTTTTTAGCATTTTTTCATTGAAAAGGTGATCGTCCCACTTTGTTGAAGTTTGCTTTGTCATTTTCAGCAAAGTGGGTTTTATTAACTTTTCAATTGTAATATAGATAGTAAAGCATATTAAAATATTGATGGCAAAAATGATGAGCCTATCGTAAAATGTTACGGTAGATAGGTGTATTAGTCCTTTTTCTGACAAATATTCTAATATGCTTTCGCTTAGTGTCATAAATTATTTTTTCTTTTCAGGTGCAAATTCGTTAGGATATGGTATAATTTCTCTAGGGCGTTTCATCGCTCTGACAATTAGTATAATGCCGGCAATAATAAATGGAATGCTGAGTAATTGACCCATATTCAAAATCATGCCAATTTCAAAATTCTCTTGCGGATTTTTGATGAATTCAATTAGGAATCGTGCGGAGAAGAGAATTACCAGAAATACACCAGATAGTAATCCTTGTCGTTCACCTGAGTTGCGTTTCCAATACATAAACATTAGAAGTCCGAATAGGGCGAAGTAGCAAAGGGCTTCATATATTTGTGTTGGGTGAGCAGGCAGGGTGAAAATAGGATCTGCACCATTCATCCATTGCTCCAGGTTGCTAATGAATCTGAATCCCCAAGGCATTGTTGTTGTATGTCCGTATATTTCGTGGTTAAAAAGGTTTCCAAGGCGAATAAAGCCTCCAACCATAGCCACTGGAACGACTAATCTGTCAAGAGTCCAAAGATATGGCTTCTTTGTAACGAATTTTGAATACAAAAATAGTCCGATAAGAATCCCAATTGCACCTCCATGGCTTGCCAGACCTCCTTCCCAAGTCTTGATTATGTCTTCAGGGTGTTGGGAGTAGTAGTCCCACGCATAAAAGAAAACGTGCCCAAGCCGGGCTCCAACAATAGTGCAAATGGCGGTATATATAAAAATTGCGTCAACCCAACTGCTTTTTGTTCCCTCGCGTTTAAACATTTTTGAAATTACGTTGACTCCAAGAATGAAGCCGATAACGAACATAATTCCGTACCAGCGTACAGTTATAGGGTGTGATATAATATCGGGATTGAATGTCCAAGTAATAAAGTTCATAGTTGTATATTTTTATGCGAAGATAGTTTAAAACAGACTAATAACAACGCATTTTAGTAAAATTTAATGTAATTCGTTATTTCTCCTCTGTTTTAGGGAACTTTGGAATACTATTAATATATCTCATTATTGTCGCTTTTCTCTTGAGCATATATTTTGTTGGTTTTGCGGAATTAAATTTACGTGGGTTTGGCAGTGATACCGCAATAAGGGCACATTCTCCTTTTGTCAGACGGTTAGCTTGTTTGTTGAAGTGCTCTTTTGCAACTGCTTGTATCCCATAAATTCCGTCGCCTGTTTCAATAGAATTTAGATATACTTCCATAATTCGCTCTTTGCTCCAGAATATTTCGATTAGGACGGTAAAGTACGCTTCTAATCCTTTTCTTAACCAAGTTGAAGAAGGCCAAAGAAATACATTTTTTGCCGTTTGTTGGGAAATTGTACTTGCTCCTCGAACTCTTCCTCTTTCTTCTTTTTCTTTCATTGCTTGCTTGATTGCTTTAAAGTCAAAACCGTGGTGCTCTGTAAATCTCCCGTCTTCGGAAGCAATAACAGCCCGAGGCATGTATCTTGACATTTCTTCAAGTGGAACCCAAGAGTGCTTGCATTTTATTTCCTCTCCTTGAAAAATCTGCTCAACACAGCGGATACCCATAAGCGGTGTGAAATATATAGGCACAAAGCGGAAAAGAATTACCAATGCGACTGATATTCCTATAAACCATAGAAAAAGGTTTCTGATAAATTTCAGAATTTTTCTGCCTATTTCGTTTTTGCCTGTTGCTGTTTTCATATATTCCCAAAAAGAATGATAGGGAGCCAGTAATCCTGTATCTCCCTATCTTGTTTGTTATTATCGTTTGTTCATTATTTTTTGCTGATAATTTCAGCAGTATCGCAAGCGATCATATACTCTTCGTCTGTTGGAATAACAACTACGCGGATTTTTGAACCAGGTTTTGTTATTTCTATTTCTTCACCACGGGTCTTGTTCTTTTCGGAATCAAAGTCGATACCAAGGAATTCGAGTTGTTTGCAAATTCTTTCTCGTGTGACGGTTTGATTTTCGCCAACGCCTCCAGTAAACACAATTATGTCTGCTCCTCCAAGAGCGGCAGTATAAGCACCGATATATTTTGTAATTCTGTATTCGTACATCTTCAGTGCCAAAGTTGCACGTTCATTACCTTCAGCGATAGCGTTTTCAATATCTCTCATATCTGAAGAAACTCCAGATATTCCGAGAACACCACTCTTCTTGTTGATTAGGGCTTGCATGTCTGTTGCTGTGTAGTTCTCTTTTTGTTCGATATAGAGAAGGGCAGCAGGGTCAACATCACCGCAACGAGTACCCATCATTAGACCTTCTACAGGAGTAAGACCCATTGATGTGTCAACTGATTTGCCATTCTTTACAGCAGTGATTGAACCGCCGTTACCAATATGGCAAGTGATGATTCTTTGCTTTTCATAATCAACGCCGAGGAATTCGCATGCTCTGCGTGAAACGTATCTGTGACTTGTTCCGTGGAAACCGTATCGGCGAATACCGTATTTCTCGTATGCTTCGTATGGTAGGGCGTACATGTATGCGTAGTCAGGCATAGTCTGGTGGAATGCTGTATCGAATACGCCAACTTGGGGGACATCAGGCAATATGCTGCTAATTGCTTCAATACCAGCAATGTTTACAGGGTTGTGTAGGGGCGCAAGGTCGTAGCATTCTTTTACCTTTGCGATAACTTCTTCGGTAATCAATACGCTTTTATTGAATTTTTCTCCACCGTGAACAACGCGGTGACCAACTGCGTCAATTTCATTGTAATCTTTTATGCAACCATATTTTGCACTTGTTAGGTTGTCAAGAATTACACGAATTGCAATGTCGTGGTTAGGCATTGATGTTGTAATTGTTACTTTTTCTCCGTTAAATTTAAATTTAAGGAAAGAGTCATGCAAGCCAACTTTTTCAACACCGCCTTCAGCCAATATATCTTGTTCGTTTCCTTTAAGGTCTATTAATTTATATTTGACAGAAGAACTGCCACAGTTTAAAACTAAAATTTTCATGTTTATTTGGCGTTAATGCTTTGGTTACAAGTAATAATAACAGTTTTATAAATGTCTTCAGGACTGCAACCTCTTGAAAGGTCGTTAACTGGTTTAGCCAAGCCTTGAAGAATTGGGCCAACTGCCTGAGCTCCACTTATTCTTTGAACGAGTTTATATGTAATGTTACCGACGTTTAGGTTAGGGAAAACAAGTACGTTTGCAGTTCCTGCAATTTCGCTATTTGGTGCTTTGCTGTGTGCAACGCTTGGAACGATAGCGGCATCTGCTTGCAATTCTCCGTCAATAGCGAGTTCTGGAGCCATATCTTGAGCAATTTTAGTTGCTTCTATAACTCTGTCAACTGTTTCGTGTTTAGCACTGCCTTTTGTTGAGAAACTTAAAATTGCAACTCTTGGATCTATTCCGGCAACGTTTCTTGCAGTTTCTGCTGAAGATACTGCAATTTGTGCCAATTCTGCAGCATTTGGTTCAGGGACAACAGCACAGTCAGCAAATACAAGCATACCGTCTGTTCCGTATGGGGAACCTTCAGGAAGAAGCATTAGGAAAGCGCCAGAAACAACGCTTATGCCTTTCTTGGGTTTGATAACCTGAAAGGCTGCTCTTAAAACATCTCCAGTTGTGCTTAACGCACCTGCTACTTGACCGTCAGCATCGCCGTTCTTTATTAAAAGGCAACCCAGGTATAGAGGGTTTAAAACAGTTTTGCGGGCATCATCCATTGAGATTCCCTTGCTTTTGCGCAATTCGTAGAATAGTTCGGCATATTTTTCAGTGACAGCAGTGTCGGTGTTGTCAACGATAGTTGCTTTGTCGATGTTGTTCAGCGACAACTCTTGAGCCTTTGCTATGATTTGCTCTGGCTTGCCGATGAGGATAATCTCTGCAATACCGTCAGCGATTAGCATTTCTGCTGCTTGCAGTGTTCTTGGTTCCGTTCCTTCTGCGAGGACTATTCTTTGTTTGTTGTCCTGCGCTGTTTTTGTCAGTCTGTCAAATAAAGCCATAATGATTGTTTTTTTCGTACTACAAAAGTACAGAATATATAGTGATAAAAATAGGATTTTCAGATATTTTTCTGAAAATCCTATAGAAATTTTATTAGCAAATCTTAAAAAATCTATTTGTCCTTCTTTAAGAGGTCTCTAATTTCTGTGAGAAGTTTGATATCTTCAGCAGGCTCTGCCGGCTTTTCTTCAATAGCAGGTGCTTCTTCTTTCTTGCGTTTCAGTTTATTGATAGCCTTTATTGCCAAGAAAATAACAAGGGCGATTATAGTAAAGTCAATAATTGTTTGGATAAAAGCACCATAGTTGATAGCAACTTCTGCTGTTGTTTTCTCGCCTTCAGTAACTGCTTCTTTGATTACCCATTTCAAGTCTCTGAAATTAGTATCTCCAATAATGACACCAATTGCAGGCATAACAACGTCGCCAACGAGAGAAGAAACAATTTTGCCAAAGGCACCGCCGATAATAACACCGACTGCCATATCGATAACATTGCCTTTAACGGCAAACTCTTTAAATTCTTTAAGAAATTTATTCATAGCGTAACTATCTTATAATGAATTTCTTTGCTTTGGAAATTCCGTTTTGCTCAATAACTGCAACATAAATTCCGGTAGCGAAAAATTCAGTGTTGAAACTGAAGTTGTTTATGCTAGATGTAGTCTTGATGCTTTCTGCCAATTCAAGTCTTCCTGTTGTGGAGTAAACTTTAATATTAGCATCATAACCACCGTTTGAAGGAAATGATATATTTGCTTGAGCACCGCTAATGATAATATTTATATCGTCAGAAGATGCGATTGCAGATATACCTCCTTGCTCTGTCTTTGGATACACAGCGACAAGATTGCCCAATCCGAATGTTTTCTTCTGGACAGAGTTAAAATACATGTTAATTTCATTTAATTTAATAGGAAAAGATGGTACAGATAATTTTTTACCGTTTTCTGCAAAATCGATTCGGTAAGTTTCATCAGTATTGTTAACTGTTATTTCGCTAACATTTCTATTGCCAAGATTATCCTCCCAACTTAATGTTATCCTCTTTATTGCACCATCTTTGTTGAAAATTGGCAATTCGAGAGCGTCAGGCAAACCGAAAATAGTTTTTCCGTATTTAAGTTTTGCTGTTCTGGTGCGTCCGCTGATGCTTTCAACATAGTATAGAGCACCGTCGGTCCAACCTTCTGGCAGTGTTGATTGCAATGTCAATCCAGTAAGTCCGGATTTAGTTACATTTGGGTCTGTTGCAAATTGCTTGAAGTCATAAACGGATTGTTTGCCAATACCTATTTCTACATCAACAGCAATTTTTATTGAAAGGTTCTCAAATGTACCAGTTACGGTTGTAGTACCATCTTTTAAACCTCTTAACATTCCGTTTTCAACAGTAGCCACTGTCGGGTCTTCTGTTTCCCAAGAGAATGCTGTTGCATCGAGAGGATGGGTCGCTCCGTTGATAACGCCTTCAATTTCCAAAGGATATTGCTCTGTTGAATCAATAAGTATATTTGGATATTTTGCTGTTATATTAGATGCAGTTTGAATAGTTACTGTTATTTCGCCGGTTTTACCATCTTTTTCAGCAATAATTTTACCAACGCCTCCAGTTGATGTGCTATGGAAAATTCCTTCAGCATCAACGTAACCAAGATTTTCAGGAACTACTTTGAAAGAGCAGCCGCTAACGCCTTCTTCAATGATGTCACCATATTTATTGTAAGAAATTACTTTTAGAGGGGTAACGGCTATTGTTGGACATGAAAAATATGGTTTTGAAAAAGTCAGGTGGTCAACAGTTGCATCATCAGGAGCAAGTGAAACTGCAAGCATAGCATCTTCTACAGGTCTTATTGAACCTCTGCCTGGCATGTTTTCCATCTTTTCGTTGACTACGATTGCAGCAGAACCGCCACTGTCGAAGTTTACAATATCCCAAGCTCCTCTTTCAAGCATCCAAGTCGCCATTTCAACACAGTTTATTGGTTTACTTTGGGCAGACATTTCGTTAATGCATACATACATTTTGGTTTTGTCTTTTGAGATGCCAACCATAACGTGAGAAGAGTTCTCATATTCTCTACCGTTTTCAAAATTGTTGTATTCTCCTTCATGGAGAACGCCATCGTGGGCAATGCTTGGGTAGCCGTGAAAGGCATTTAGAATATTTTCTGGAACGTTTCCCCAATTAGATTTGACCATCTTTTGGCGGACATTTATTGTTTGACCGACCTCCACATGACCGTCAAGAGCGTTTTGCTTTCCATTGCGCAAGTATATTACGCATTCAGTTTTTGATGTTTGTAGTGGAGAATCAGAAATCTCTATAATCTTACAAGGAATATCAGGACCATTAACAATCCATTCAGATTGAGGCTGAACCTTTATATATTTTCCAGGATCTGTCAATTTCCTTGAATTCAAGTGATTGAAGAAAACGCAGTCACCATTGATAGCTAATGCATTAGAGTTGAATATATCAATTGTAACTTCTGTTCCGTCAGCAGCGATAACTTTAGTATCAAATTTTGGTAAAAAGATCTCTGCTTTCTTGTCTTTTGTAATAGCAAGCATTGAACGTCCCCAAAGAGTGTACGCTATTTGGCCGTCAGAAATGTTTGCACCAATGCAAATTCCTTGGTCATAACTGAAGAAGTCGTGATTCCAAGCAGTTCTTACTCTATGCCCTGGTCTTGAATTTTCCTTAAAATGCTCCATAACATCCCACCTATTGACATCTGGTACCTGATGGCGACTTTGAACCTGTTCAATTTTGTTGTACTGGTTCTGGAGGTCAATAGTTGAATACCACATAATAAGTGGTCTTTCGTGGTATATAATTTTGGTGTATTCAATGCCTGGGCCTACATTGTAGCAAGCGATTGTGTCAGCAGGACCCCAATCGCTTATTGCTGCAGATGCAGAGCCGAGTGTCAGGCAGGATAGGAGTGTTAGATAAAGTTTTTTCATAATATTTTATAGTTTTACATAATACCTTTCTCTCTAAGGCGAAGTTGCCATTTCCAAGCGGAAGTCATTGTGTCTTCAAGAGTTGCTTCTGCTTTCCAACCAAGGACGTTATTAGCCTTTGACGGTTCTGCCCATACTTTTTCTATATCACCTTCGCGGCGTCCAACAATTTTATGAGGTACTTTTACGCCTGTTGCTTTTTCAAATGTATTGATGAGTTCAAGAACAGAAACGCCATTGCCTGTACCAAGGTTGAAAATCTCAACTTTTTCATCTGATTTGTCGGTAAGCATTCTGTCAACTGCGATAACGTGAGCCTTTGCAAGGTCAACAACATTGATAAAGTCGCGGATACAAGAGCCGTCAGGTGTGTTGTAGTCGTTACCGAAAACGCTTAGTTCCTTCCTTATGCCTATTGCAGTTTGAGTAAGGTAAGGAATAAGGTTTTGAGGAACGCCGTTTGGCAATTCGCCTATTTCTGCAGATGGGTGAGCACCAACTGGGTTGAAGTATCTTAAGATAATGCTCTTTATATTTGCACCGGAAATAATGTCGTCAATAATTATTTCTTCGCAAATTTGCTTAGTGTTTCCGTAAGGAGAAGTTGCTTTCTTTATTGGAGCGTTTTCGTCAACCGGGTTTCTGTCAGGCTCTCCATATACTGTGCAAGATGAAGAGAATACGAATCCTTTAACGCCAAATTCTGGCATTAATTCAAGTAGGTTGATGAGCGAAACAAGATTGTTTCTGTAGTAGAGTAGTGGTTTGTGAACAGACTCTCCAACAGCCTTACTTGCTGCGAAGTTAATAATGCCCTTGATACCTGGATAGTTTGTGAAAAGGTCTCTCATTGCATCTTTATCGGCACAATCTGCTTGAACGAAGTGAGGACGGACTCCTGTGATTTTTTCAATTCCGTCAAGCACTTCGATGTTGCTATTAGATAAGTTGTCAACAATAACCACTTCATAACCAGAGTTGATTAGTTCAACTGTTGTATGTGAACCAATGTATCCGGTACCCCCTGTAACTAAAATTCTATCTTTCATAATTATACTGATATTTTTTTACAAATTTAAACAGATTATTCTAATTTCTGAAATGTTTTGCTCGTAAATAATTTGTAAATAATTGCCTATTCAAATTTTATTGTTTTTGTCGGAGATATCGACGTGACAATAAAAGATGGACCTATAAGAGCAATTATAGAGATGATGGCTACTCCAATGTTTAAAGCGATTAGCCATGCGTTTATGTCAACTGGAACGAAACTCATATAATATGTTTCCGGGTCAAGTTTTATCACGTGAAAATGCTTTTGCAATATAATGATTGCAAAGCCAATGGCGTTGCCGATTATCATTGCCTTGCCAATTAGTTTTCCCGCAAGGATGATGAATATTTTCTGTATGCTTGAATTGCTTGCTCCCATTGATTTCAATATGCCAATCATGTTTGTTCTGTTTAGGACGACTATTAAAAGCCCGGCAATTAGGGAGAAGCAGGCAACTAAGGTCATAAGTGCCAATATTACGACAATATTAGTGTCAAGCAAATCAAGCCATGCAAAGTATGACGAAAATTCTTCGGTGATGGTTACCATTTGGAAAACCGAATTGCTGCCCGAAGTGTAGAGGTAATTATATATAGAGTCAATAATTTCTTGTTTTGTAGTTTCGAGGTCATCAATATCTTTTAGTCTTATTTCTGCTGACGTGGCTAAGTTGCCTTCTATTCTGTTTACTGAGCGGGCTATATTAATATTGCCGAATATAAAGTTTCTGTCAAATTCTTCAAATTCAGAAGAGAATATTCCGGCAATGGTTAGTCTTCTCTGCTTGATTTTACCGTCAGCAGTGAAATATACAATAGGTCTATCTCCAATACTTAAATTTAACTTTGTTGCTATGCCTTTGGAAATCACGATACTGTCTTTCCCTGTTTTGAAATCTCCTTGTAAGATGCATTTGGAGATGTTTTCACAATCGTAATCTTTGTCAATCCCTTTAAAGATCAGTCCTGCAAATTCATTGTTTGTTTTGAAGATGCAAGGTGTTTCGAAAATAGGGGATGCGGATGTTATATTGTTAAAGTTATTGCCTTTTAGTATCTGCGGTATTTCAGAATAGTCAATGGTTTTAATAGGAGATTCAGAGATGTTTTGGCCGTTTGTTATTTTTATGTGCGGCTGCAAGTCTGTCAATTTGTGAACAATTGTAGTCTTAAAACCTGAGACAATTGCAATTGATGCAACCATAATTACAATTGCAAGAGCAATGCCGAAAGTCGCTATATTCAAAGTGAATGTAGCTGATTTGCTTTTGGAGTCCTTTGAAACCAGTTGAAGGCGCTTTGCTATAGATAATTCAAATTTCATAATGTATTACAAATTTACGCCGTTTTATGGGATTTTCAAAATAAAGAATTGTAACAAAAACAAAGAAGGTGTGCCAGACTTTCATTTGGCACACCTTACAAGTTGTTTAGAAATAATATTATTTCTTGATAAATCTGATAGCAGTATTGTTAATTTTAACAACATAGATGCCAGGAGTCAAACCGCTAACATCGATAGTTGCTTGATTGCCGTCAACATTTGCTTGAGAAGCAACTGTAGCTCCGTTAAGAGCAAATATTGCGATGCTTTCGATTTCTTCAGTTGCATTAACATTCAAAACATCAACTGCAGGGTTCGGGTATACTGAAGCCAATTTAACAGCAACGTTTTCAGCAATGCCACCATTCTTTATTTCGATAGTTCCGTATGCTTTGGTTACACCGTTGCTTGTAACGTAAGGCAATGACCAAATGCTGAATTCTGATTTAGCAGCGATGTATAGGTTGTTTGCCATGTCAAATGCCATTTCATTTACAGCACCTTGTCCAACAGGGATAGTGTAAAGGAATGTAAGAGTTGGAACGTTTTCTTTCCAAGTCAAGTCATAGATATTTACGTTAGAGTCACCATTGCAAATAGCTAACTTGTCGTTAGTTGTATTGATAGCAAAACCAGAACCATTAGAACCGTTAAGGTCAAGGTTGTTAGATGCTCCAGAGTTATAAAGAATCTTACCAGTATTGTCGCAGTAAATCAAAGATGGAACATCTGCATTGTTGTTGCCAGAGCTACGAGTTTGGCTTGCCCAAACACCGTTTGCTGTTGCTCTAACTTCAACGTTTGTATTCACAAGTTTGCCAGAAGCCTCTTCGAATACAGCATCAGGAGCAGCAGTGATAGTCTTGTTTGTACCGATGTTGTAGCGAACAAGTTTGTTACCGCCATTACCCTTAGGATAGTCTTCAAGGAATGTGTAAAGAACAGTGTTTTCGCCTTCGCCAACAACGCTTACGCCTGTAGAACCACCACCTATAATGTTGCCATTGTTAGTGAATGCTCCTGTTGCAGCGTCTCTTGAACCTGCAAACATTTGAGAAACTGAAAGGTTAGCTGGGTCAACCAACCAGAGACCTGAGTGCTTGTCACTCCAGTCAGATGCGATAACTGTACCATCATTAAGTATTCCAAGACGGAATGGAGATGCTGTATTACCTTGGTTAAATTCGTCTGTACCGATTGCAGATTCTGCTGCAGTCAAGTTTTGGTCATATTTCCACAAACCTTTAGCCTTTGTTCCGGCTACTGTATTTGAAACGTAGATAGTACCAAGGAAAGAACTTGCAGGATTGTTGTCGATAACAACACCTCTTGCATTGCTGAATTCGTTGTTAGCAAAGAATTTAGTTGGAGCAGCAACTGCTTCTCCTTCTAATTCAACTTCCCAAGAAAGGATACCTTCTGGTAGGTCTCTGTTGTTTAATACAACTTTGTTTTCTCCTTCAACGATTGAACCAGTTGGAATAGAAATGTTAATTGATTTGTCAGCATTATAAAGGTTGATAGAACCGTTCTTAGCGTCGCCTGTTGATTTGAATGAGAATGCTGTTAAGTTACCACCAACTTCAGCCTTAAGAGCATATGCGTAGTGACCTCTTACCATTGGTTGCTCAACGCCCTTAGTTGTCAATTTAGTAACTTTGCCGTCGCGGATAAGAAGTAATTCAATGTATGCATCTGTTACTTGTCCGTCATCGTTAGTTGTTGCAACAACATTACCTGTTGCGATAACGTCCTTTGCAGAAACTGCTTCGATTGCAGGATTAACGTTCAATGCAATTTCTCTTGCTTCGTTAAGACCGTCAGTGATATCAAATAGTTTCAAACCAGTTGATTTTCCGTCTTTCATTGTTGGAGCAACCAATAGGCTACGGTCTGCATATTTGAAGCAGTTGATGCCGTTTGCTTCAGTAGCCAATGCCTTTTCAGAAATTGTTCCGAGCAATGGAGCGTCAACGTTTTGAGCGGCAGTTTGCCATTCTTTTGGTGTTGTTGCAGAACCATCTACTATATATTGGTTCTTTGCACGAGGAGAAACAATTAACTTATAGTCTTCGCCAAGTTTTGTTCCTGTCCAGTTTGATTCTGCACTAACGTCTTTGTTTATGAATGTTGTTGAAACCAAACTGTTTTTAGAGATACCGAATTCAATCCAACGCATTGATTTTGAAGAACCGGTTGTTTGTGCAGTTGTAACCAATGAACCTTCTTCTGTTGTTCCAGAATAAGCGATTGTACCACCTGTATATGCACGGTAGTAGTTACCTGCATTTTGAGAAGTAAACCATTCTACAGGGTTGCCAGTAGGAAGACCTGTTTCTTCTTCTTTAGCCCATTTATAGAATGCAACAGAACCGCGAACGTCACCTTCTTCAACTTGAGCGTCACCGAATTGGTTCTTACCGTATGTAGATGCTATTAGGTAATTGTCGGCTGTGAATGCGATATCAGCAATCTTCAATGAGCGGTTTGCTGTCAATTCGAGACCTTCTGTGCTGATTTGCTTAACAGAATTGTCAGCAATATTACCCATATAAATAAACGGTTCGTTTTGAGCATCAAGGGCGAGGACGTAGATTCTTCCATCGCGAACTAATTGACGGCGAACGGTTTTGTCTTTCAATTCGTTAGAGAAGATTGTTACTTCTGCACTTGAGTTGAAATTATATTGGCTACCAACACCGTATGCTTTGTTTCCGGCAAGAGCGTCTGGATAGTTTTCATAAACGATTGCAGGTGGAACCCAACCTTCTGCTTCAAGGAATGTGTTGAGGTATGTAGTCTTATTTGCTTCTACCTTAACTTCTCCAAGGTATTCGTCGAAAGCAGGTTTATAGCCTTCTGCAGAATAAGTTAGAGTATAAGTACCTGGCTCAAGGTTTGTGAAAACAAAAGCACCGTTGTATTCATTGTCTGTTTTATATGTCTTGACTTCTTTGCCGTTTTGGAGCAATTTGACAGTTACTCCATTAAGAGGTTTGTAAACGTCATTAGTTCTTGCAGCAGGAGAGTACAAAGGATCAGAGAATTTTTCGTGAAGGTCACGAACAATACCATAAATTTCACCAGTTGTTTCTGCCTTCCAGCCCATATAGTCAATAAGACCGCGAGCATAAAGGTGACCCTCATGGCGACAAACATCATCGTTTTGAGCACGGTGGCGTGCTGGTTGGTATGTGTGGAAGTAGCCTTCTACAAGGAATCCCATTGCTCCGTGTTTCAATACTCCAAGATAACCATCAAAACCGGCAGAGTTAGGAGAGTGGCTTCCGTAGAAGTCCCAGTCGCCTCTAACGTTTGGTTGAGTCATTGAATAGTATGACCAAGTTTGGTGTTCGTTAGAGAATGTATATGGCCAAATATGAGTCGCCAACTCCTTGCTTCCTGGAACTTCGTCCTTTGCGTCAGAACCACGATAGAGGAATAGTGGGTAGTTTGTAGCTGAACCTTCTGAAGCAGCATTTGAGTGTATTGAAATGAAAATATCAAAGTTGTTTGCTTCTACTTCAGCAGAAATTTCAGAAAGAGGTCTGTTATACGCGTTATTTTGGTCATCGTCTTTTCCTGTATAGGGATATGGGCCAACTTTAACGTGTGACATTACGATATGTTGTGACATATCTAGAGCGGCACCGATACGAGTCGGGTTTTCGTTGGTTTGGTTTTTGTTTCTATCGAAAGGAACACCAGCCTTTACAAGGTGGTCAAGTAAAGAGAATGCCTTGTGCATATTGGTGTTTGATTCGTAGAAAGAAGTAGTGTCTGGGTCTGCAGTTGAGTATGGACGGTGACCAATGATGTTACAAGGACGATTGTTTGGACCCCAACTACCATGACCCGGGTTCAAATATATTCTTACCTGGTCAACAGGAAATGTTGTTGCTGCAAATGCGCTACCGCATGCAAGTACTGCTGCAGCTGTTGACAAAAATATCTTTTTCATAGTTATTTTGCATTAACGTTGATAATGAATGCTTCGCCGGCAGGTGTTGAATAAACGATTTTGCTGCCGTTAGCGTTAACTGTTGGGTACATAGCGATAGTACCAGTCTTTGAGATTGCTTGCTTTTCGCTTGTTGCTATAGAAGTAGCATAAACAGTTGATGCAGTTACAAATTCTCCGTTATCCTTATCGTTCATACCGATTACGATATCGTTATTATACCATTTTGGAGCACGTAGGTATCCAATATGGCGAGGATTTGAACCGTCTATATTGCAAACGTATGTTCCTTTTGTTGCAAGGTAGTAAAGAACCTTTGTTCCGTCAGGAGAAACAGAAGGCCACAGATAACTTTGACCATTTGTTCCGTTAGGAGAAATGACTTTAGTCTTGCCGTTAACAGTAAGCATCAATTGACCGTATTTGATTGATGCAACAGGAATAGATTTGTTTGCTGCCTCAGCATTGAGAGATGCGGCTTGAACCTTACCGTTATCTATAGAAACAACAGAGTTGCCCTTTAGAGCAACTCCTTGAAGGTTGCGAGTTGCTTTAACGATAGTTTTGCTCGCACCTGTAGCGATGTTTGTTGTCTTAACAGCTGTTCTTCTTAGTCTGTCACTTCCAACCTTGCTTTCGCGGTAAACGATAGTTGTGCCGTCTGCTGAAATCTGAACGTCTGAACCAATGCCAGAAGCGTTTGTGATAGTTTGCATCTTGCCAGTTGCAAGATCATACTTTTGCAAGCCTTCTTTACGGATGTCAGAAACGACGATGAAGTCGCCCTTCGGACTGATTGTTGCCTTGTCAACAACTGTACCTTTCGGTAGGTTGACTTTCTGAACGGATGAAACGTTCAAAAGTTGGGCAAATCCGAGTGTACTTCCACATAGAAGCATTACAGAAATGAGTAATTTCTTCATAATGATTTGGATTAAGTTTTTAAATAAGTTTGTAAACAAGATATAATCTTTATTCAAAGTTAGGTACAATAAAGGCTATTTTGCAAATATTTTTTGCCTTTTATTATTTGTTTTAATCATTTTTTAATAATAGTTTTTCGGCATATGTTTAACAACATATCTGTGTGGCATGTTTGTGTTTTTTGGTGGTTTAGTTTAAAGGTGTTAACTTTGTAATTGCTAATTTAGGAGTGGTGCCCTACTGCTGTTGGGTGGCAGTGTCGGTATGGCTATCCTTTTTTAATTGTATGTTTTGTAATGAAAAATAGAGAGGAATTAATGCGAATTTTCCGATTCGCAGTTGTTGGATTCAGTAATTTCCTTATTATATCTTTTTTTGTGTGGCTCATGATGGATGTTTTCCATCGTGATATGGTTATTGCAAACGTTATTGCCTATTCGATTGCGTTGGTGAATAATTTTGTGTGGAATAAGGTATGGGTCTTTAGGGCTAAAGGAGGAAATTTATTAAAGGAGATAGCTTTGAATCTTATTGCTTATGGAACAGCCTACCTGTTGCAGTTGGGTTTTTCATTCTCGATGGTTGAATGGGTTGGCCTTAATGAATATTTGGCACAGTTCTTGGGCTTGTTTATTTTTGGAGCAACAAATTTTATAATGAATAAGATGTTGACATTTAAGAATTAATAAATATATGGATATTGCTATTTATATTGTAACGGGATTGTTGATGCTGATAGGGTTAGCGGGGTGTATTATTCCTGCTCTTCCTGGTCCTCCTTTGTCTTATATTGGCTTATTGTTACTTAAGTTTACTCCTTTAGGAAAAGAGGTTGGTACGTGGGAATTAGTGATAACTGGATTGGTTGTTGTTATTGTCGTTGTTATTGATTACGTAACTCCGATTATTGGAGCTAAGAGGTTTGGAGGAACGAAGTATGGTAATTGGGGTTGTGCGATAGGAACTGTTATCGGTTTATTTTTCCAACCATTTGGAATTATCTTAGGCCCATTTTTGGGTGCAGTTGTAGGCGAATTGATAGGTAAAAAGGAATTTAAAGATGCGTTAAAGGCTGGTTTTGGGGCTTTTATTGGTTTTCTTTTTGGCTTTTTGTTAAAGATGGCAGTATGTTTGTTCATCACAGTCAGATTCGTTATGTTATTTTTCTAAATCACTAATATTAATATAGGTATAAAAAAATGCTGTTTCTAACCGAAACAGCATTTTTTTATACTTGAAATTTAAATCAAAGCCAGTTTTAAAACATCATCAATGGTTTTTACATAGTGGAATGTAACACCGTTCAGATAGATAGGCTTGATGTCTTCGATGTCTTTTTGATTATCTTTAGAAAGGATTATTTCAGTTATACCAGCACGTTTTGCAGCAAGGATTTTTTCCTTTATACCACCAACGGGAAGTACTTTTCCGCGTAGGGTAATTTCGCCAGTCATAGCAAGATGGTCTTTAACTTTACGCTTTGTGAATGATGAAGCGAGTGATGTGACCATTGTTATACCAGCCGATGGCCCGTCTTTTGGAATTGCACCTTCTGGAACGTGGATGTGAACGCTTGTTGTTTCAAACACTTCTGGATCAATACCATATTTTTCAGCATTTGCCTTGAGGTATTGTAATGCTATTACAGCAGATTCTTTCATAACGTCACCAAGGTTACCTGTAAGGGTTAGTTTTTCTCCCTTTCCTTTAGATAGCGATGACTCAATGAATAGGATTTCTCCGCCTACTGCTGTCCATGCAAGCCCGGTAACAACACCGATAAATTCGTTTCCTTCATAAATTTCGGATGTGTATTCCTCCATTCCAAGAAATTCTTTTAATTGAGTAGCCTTCAAACTTTTTGGGAATGGTTTGTTTGAGGCTTTCAAGCGTGCGATTCCGCGTAGTACTTTTGCAATCTTTTTCTCTAACTGGCGAACGCCTGATTCGCGAGTGTACGAATTGATAAGTTTGGTAATTGTTGCTTTGGGAAATTCAACTTCCTTAGGCTCAAACCCGTTTTCCTCCAATTGCTTAGGGATTAGGTGACGCTTTGCTATTTCTATTTTTTCTTGTTCAATGTAACCGGAAATCTCTATTAATTCCATTCTGTCCAAAAGTGGTTGAGACAAGGTGGATAGGGTATTTGCCGTTGCAATGAATAGAATGTTAGAAAGGTCATAATCCTGGTCAACGTAGTTGTCGTGGAAATGGCTGTTTTGCTCAGGATCAAGAACTTCGAGTAGGGCTGATGATGGGTCTCCCTTAAAGTCCTGTCCAAGTTTGTCAATTTCGTCGAGAACGAAAACCGGGTTGGAAGTACCGCATTTTATCAAGCCTTGTATGATTCTACCAGGCATTGCTCCGATATAAGTTTTGCGGTGTCCTCTGATTTCAGCCTCGTCGTGAAGGCCTCCTAACGACATTCTGACATATTTTCTATGTAGAGCGTCTGCAATAGATTTTCCAAGAGATGTTTTACCAACTCCAGGAGGACCATAAAGGCATAGGATAGGGGCTTTCATGTCGCCGCGAAGTTTGAGGACGGCAAGTTGCTCCAATATTCTGTCCTTAACTTTGTCAAGTCCGTAGTGATCTTTGTCTAATTGCTTTTCCGCATTGCTTAGGTTGAAATTGTCAACGGAGCATTCTCCCCATGGTAGGTCGAGAAGTGTTTCTATATAAGTTATTTGAACAGAGAAGTCTGGGGATTGAGGCTGCAGTCTTTCCAGTTTGCGCATTTCCTTTTCAAACTGTGCCTGCATCTTCTCGCTCCATTTTTTCTCTGCTGCTCTTTTGTAAAGTTCATTTATTTCATGTTCTTCAGTGTCGCCCAGTTCATCTTGAATTGTGCGTATTTGTTGTTGAAGGAAATGTGCCCTCTGTTGTTCAGAAATGTCCTTTTGAGTTTTAGATTCTATGTCAGCGCGTATTTCAACGAGTTTAGCCTCTCTGTTGAGGTGCGCAAATAGTTCATAGGCACGTTGCTTAACAGAGCGTTCTGCCAAAAGTTTCTGTTTAACGTGCGGTTCAAGAGGCGTGTTTACGCAAAGGAAATTTATAAGTTGTACCGGTTGCTCAATATTCTTTATAGCGAAAACAAGTTCGTTAGCCTTGTTGCCTAATCTTGAAAGCATTCTGATTGTCAAATCCTTGATGCTTGACACCAGTATGTCAAATTCAGAATCCTTCTTCTCTGGGAGAATGTCATTAATGATAGTAACCTTTCCTTGAAGATATGGAGTCTCTTTCTCGATGCTGTCCAAATTGAATGCGTATCGACCTTGCAGAATAACGTTCGTTGTATTGTCAGGGAATTCAAGTACTTTGATAACCTTGGCAATGACACCAACTTCGTAAAGATCGTTAAAGCCAGGATCATCGTCCTCTTCGTTGCGTTGGCATATAACACCAATTGAGAGATTTTTGCGTTGTGCGGCTTTGACAAGCGATAGAGATTTCTTGCGACCAACGGCTACAGGTATCGCAACGCCAGGGAAAAGAACCATGTTTCTCAAAGCAAGAATAGGGAGAGTTGTTTCGTTGAGTCCTTTTATCTCTTCGAAATTATTCTCATCATCTTCTTCGCCCATATCTGCAAATACAGAGCATACCTGTGGCGTTTCTTCTTCCTCGAATATGTTGTTAAATATATCCTTCATTTTATCTTGTTGATTACTTGGTGGGTTGTTATGAAGTCCACCACTTGTGTTTTGTTGCAAAAAGTGTGCCAATATTCTGCAAAATTACAAAAAATTCGTGACCTGCTAAAATAAATAAAAACTTATGGCGCTTAGTGCCATAAGTTTTATCAAATCGTTATGTCTGAAAAATGGTTAATCGTGGTCCAAAAAAGCCAAAAGGGCCTCCCGGTCGTTGATTTTTATGGAATTTGTTGTGTAGTCAAGGATTCCTTTTTCTTTCAAATCATCAAGGGTATTTATAAATGAAGACCTTTGAACGCCGAGCATGGTGTACATGTCTTTTTGCTTGCTTTCAATAACGATGTCAGTGCTTCCTTTATAAGTTAGAGATGACACCCAGAAAGCGAACCTTTCGGCGATGCTTCCCGATGTCAGCGATAGAACTGCTTCGGTTGGTGTCTGAGAGTTTCTTGACAGGTAGTTAAGCATGTTAAAAAGAAAGACTATGTCAGACTTGAGAATTTTCAAATAATCCGCCTTTTCAATTTGCAGGATGCCTGCTTCTGGAGAAGCATATACAGCAAAAGGGTAAGCGGTGGTCTTTCCAAAAAGATATTCAGCGCCGATAACATTTGGTGCGGTGATTGTCTGCGACAATTTGATGCGTTTGTTTTGATTGTAGATTTCAATCTTTGCACTGCCTGAAATAAGAAATTTCAGATTGTTGCAAGAATCGTTGCATTCAATGATTTGCTCATTATTGAGGTATTTCAAAAAGTGGAATTTAATTTTCTCGATTAACTCCGAAATTTTGGAATGACTGACACCCTGAAAAAGAGGCAACCCCAATAATATATTGTACATGCTGTTCATATTCCTATAATTTTGTCCATTGCAAATATACCACAACAATTCGGATAATTACAGCCAAATAGGTTAAATTGAGGTTATATAATTTAAAAATTAAGTTAATTTTATTCTGATTTAAAAATTAGGAGCTTAAGGATAGCCCATAGGTGAAAGCTCTCTTTTTTGCCTTTTTTGGGTAGAATGCCGTGATAATAAGTAAGTTATCGAAGAAGCATCCTTGCGAGGATATATGTGATGATTTGGCGGGCGAATATCCGAAGTCGTTTGTTTTCACTGGTTGGCATCCGCAATGCTTCTGCTACGTTACGCCCATACTCGGCGATGAAGATGAAATGGCGAAAATTACCGATGCATTTCTTGACGGCAAAGACTACGAACCGCAGTTTGAGCAGTTGGAAGAATATCCGAAAGGCTTTCAGTACTGGGTAAAAGACCACAAAAGGCAGATAAACGAGTCAATCAAGCAAGGCAAAGAACCGTATTTCATCAAGGATAACAAAAAAGTAGTCAACACAATATTGTCTGGAGAAAACAAGCAAAAAGCCTTTAAGAATAATGCGATAGTCCATAAAGCAGAAATAAGTAAAAGAAGAAAGGAATATCAAGAATATGTAGAAAGTGGATGGCATAAATTATATTTTGATGAAGATACAGGGGGATATAATGTAGTGCATCCTATGCATCAATTTAGTAATTCAAAACCTAAAGGAGTTCCAAAAACTGGAGGAGAAGCCGAAAAATGGCTTGGCATTCAACTGGCTCGTCAAGGAAAAATAGTTAAATTTCTCCCAGAAAGTGGGATTGAAGGCAAAAGAGGTGATATGTTTTTCGACGGTTTAGAATGGGACTGTAAATATATTCCTCTTGCCAAAGAAGAAACTATTAGAACTTATTTTAAGGATGCTCGTAAAGCAGATTGCGTAATATTTACATTTGAAGAAGTTGATAGATACGCCGATATTATGAAAGCAATAAATCGTGAAATTGGAAGATATAATTCTCAAGGTAGGAATATTCAAGAATTGCCTGATGTCTATATTTTCAGCAAGGCAGGAAAATTAAGATTGATTAAAAAAATAAAGGGAGTATAATTCTCCCTTTATATGCGTATTTGTCGCAACCGACCCTCTCGCCAGACTGGTGCAGAAATCGCTTTTATGCTATCCCACGTTGCAAATATATAAAGTTAATTTGAATAACGCAATTACAATCAGGAAATTGGCAATAAAAAATAAACAAATAATACTTATTGGGTATTTAATTTGTTTTTATTATCTTTGTGAATAGAAATTTAGACATATATATATATGAAAAACAAATTATTAGAACTTCTCACGGCGAGATGTCGTGATATGGGGTTAACAAGCAAGGCAATTGAAGAACTCGCCAATCTTGGCATTGCTGGTCTTGCAGAAGATGCAACCGAACTGACACAATCTACAAGGAGCAAACCGATACAATAACGCAAGTTGTAAAAGTTGAGCGACCATTAAAGTTAAGGGAAAAGGTAATGATGAACATCGGAGGCTTTGCTCTGACAGGACTGGTATTGGTGTTTGGCATAGCAATTTTGAAATTCACACGAAAATTGTAGCCTACCCTAGCCGCAATAATATTAAAAATACTACCTTTGTATTATTAAGGAGAACGGAATTATGGATAAAAAGATATTACAAGTTAAGGTAAGTTGGACTGAGAATAATTTTGGGAGTGCCTGGTATGATGAGCAATTGGGTAGTGTCGTTGTAACCAACAAATCATCAGAATCTCTTAAAAAAGACTTTAAGGAATCTCTTGAATTGCATATTAAGGGGTGCGTTGCCGATGGCGACAATGTTCCCGATTATCTAGTACGTGGTGATTACGAATTGAATTTTGAACTTGATACAGCAGACAAGATATAAGGCTCATATCGCATAATTTTAAGTACACTTGCCCTTTGCATCATTGAGCCGTGCAAAGGGCTTTTATTATCGAATAAAAATTGCTGAAAAATCGCATATTAGTAAAATGATTGTTACCTTTGTGTCGGTTTAATGAATTAATAATATTAGCCGATTCTCTAAAAGAGATTAGTCTAATCATATCAAATACAACTTGTTTAACTAAAATTTCTCTTTAAGACAGACAACTCCGAAGCGATAATGTTTCGGAGTTGTCTTTGTGTTAGTTTTTTTAATAAGACAATATAAATCTACTGAGCCTATAAATCAGAAACTTAATAATACAAAAATAAACAGGTAATATCTTATAAACAAAAAAAGAGTGCATTTTTAATGCACTCTTGGCGGAGAGAGAGGCTCTCGAACTTATACTTTCACAGAATATCATAAAACCGCAAACAACTGATAATCAAGTGCAAATTACAACATAGAGTAAAACTAAATGTTTCTAAATGTCTTTTGCTATCTCAATAATTGGGTGT
>ENA-ORPF01000582-ORPF01000582.1-human-gut-metagenome-genome-assembly--contig:-NODE-582-length-36478-cov-12.082860_pt1 | contig 36478 bp, 26 predicted proteins | sample MGYA00242140_ERZ509070 | MGnify/ENA primary metagenome ERZ509070 (study PRJEB26280, sample SAMEA2338713) | human gut metagenome | biome: human gut; feature: human-associated habitat; material: faeces... | reverse complement strand
CCCGTCGGGGCGAGCAGGATGGGTTTGATATTCAAATCCTTAAGCGCCCCCACGAGTGCCGCTATCAGCGTCGTTTTGCCCGTGCCGGCATACCCGTTCAGCACGAAAATCCGCGAAAAATCGTCACCTGCAAGGTATTCGGACAATTTTTCTATGATTTTTTTTTGCCCAAGAGTTGTTTCAAAACAAATTTTAGCGTAAATTTGGGTCGCAATACGTGTGCTGAACATGCGTGTGTTATATTTTGTACAAAATTACAAACAAATATTAGATTAGCTTAAAAAATGAAAAAAATCGCTCAAATCATTCTTGCTGTAGCTATCGTGGCGCTGGTCTACGTTATCTACGACCAGATCTCGACCCCGATCAAGTTCGATGACGAGTTGAAGGCCAAGAAAGCCCAGGTCATCGACCGCATCAAGGACATCCGTACGGCACAGCGCGCATTCAAGTCGAAGTACCAGCGTTTCACGGGCAGTTTCGACACGCTGACGAATTTCATCCTGCAGGATACGCTCGAACTCGAGCGCAAGATCGTCGACGAGGATGACTCCGTAGCCATGGCACAGCTGAAGAAGATGGGCAAAAAGAACGTCGAGAAGTTCAAGATCGCCGTGATCGACACGATCTTCTCGCCCAAGCGCCTTTCGAAACAGGACGTAGAGCAGTTGCGTTACATCCCCGGCACCGATGACAAGGCCCAGTACATCATGGAGGCAGGCATCATCACCACCGAGTCGAAGGTCGTGATCCCGATCGTGGAGTGCCGCGCACCCTACAAGATGTTCCTCGACACGGTGGCTTACCGCCAGGAGATCATCAACCTGATCGACGACGAGGTGAACAACTTCAACCGCTACCCCGGCGTCAAGTTCGGTTCAATGGAAGCTGGTAACAATGAAGCAGGTAACTGGGAGTAACACTCCGCAAGCTACAAATAAGGTGTCCATTCAGCTTACGTTGGATGGACACTCTTTTTCGGCGCACGGCCTCGACGGGGAATTCCCGGGGGAGGAGCCCGTGGAGGCGGAGCTGCTGACGGCACGGACGATGCTCGTCCCGGAGGAGGTGCTCGGCACCGGGGACGCAGGAACGCTGCTCGCGGCAAACGGCATGGCTCCCGCCGCGGAAGAGCGCGCCGTATGCAGCCTCCCCGTGCAGGGCATCGTCGCCGTAATGGCTGCGCACCGGGAGGCGTTGCGGCAGGTGGAGGAGAAGCTGGGAGCCCGCATCCGCTACACCACCCCGCTGCTCCGGGAGGTGCAGGCCGGAACACCGACCGTATGGGCATACCGCACGGCGGGGCTCCTATATATTAAGGTGTACGACGGCAGCCTCCGCTTCGCGGGGGTGATCCCCGCACCGGACACGGCGGACGTATGCTACTTCACGGAACGGCTCGAAAAGGAGTTCGCGCTCAAAAGCTGCGAACTCAGGATTTCCGGCGACGACGCCAAGGCGTGCGGCAAGTTGCTGAAAGGTTATTTCAAACGGATCGTATGCGAATAGTCAGCGGAAAATACAAGGGGCGGGCCATCAACCCGCCGCGCAACCTGCGGGCACGCCCGACGACCGATTTCGCCAAGGAAAACCTGTTCAACGTACTGGGCAACCTGGTGGATTTCGAGCAGTGCGACGTGCTCGACCTCTTTGCCGGGACGGGGTCGATAAGCTATGAGTTCGCCTCGCGCGGAGCACGGAGCGTCACATCGGTGGAGATCAACCCGGTGCATTACAACTTTATCCGGCAGACGGCGGCACAGCTCGGCATCGGCAACCTCTATCCCGTGAAGGCCAATGCGTTCCTCTACCTGAAGAGCTGCACCAAGCAGTTCGACGTGATTTTTTCGGACGCCCCCTACGACCTGGAGGGCAGCGAACAGGTGGTGAAACTGGTGCTGGAGGGCAACCTGCTGCGCCCGGAGGGGATTTTCATCTTCGAACACTCGAAAAAAATGGATTTCTCGGCCTGCGAGGAGTTCTGGCAATTAAGGAGTTACGGAAGCGTGCAATTTTCTTTCTTCAAAAAGTGAGAAAAAAGTTTGGAGATACAGATTTTTGTACTACCTTTGCATTCGCAATCAGCAAACGGTGTGGTAGTTCAGCTGGTTAGAATACCTGCCTGTCACGCAGGGGGTCGCGGGTTCGAGTCCCGTCCATACCGCAAAATATCGAAGCAAATGATTGCAAAGCCTTGTAAAGTATATTTACAAGGCTTTTTTCTTTTTCTGTATCCTAAAAAAGGTTCGAAATGCTCTCCAAAAGCAGCTAATAATCAGAGGAAGAGCCCCCCCCTATTTTGTGCTCGAAGCATTCAGCTACTGCACTTTGAATCTTACCAGCCATAGACTTTTAGAGTAAGTTCGTAACTAAAAAGATATATTATGGAAAGACCTCTTTCAGCGTTTTATTCTACCTGTGTAAAACAAAGACAAATCGTAATGATGAAGTTCCTATCACATTACGACTCACAGTAAATGGAGAAAGAAAAGAGATGCGTATCCATCGGTTTATCGATCCGAAACAACGGGACGCAGCAAAAAGGGAAGTAAATAGAAGTTGCAAAGCGCTCAACTTATCCCTCGATACCATAAATCTGCGTCGCTTCGCATATATCGAGAGCTGGATAGGGCCGGGAAACACGTTATCGCTCAAACGGGATCGGATCGTTATCTGGAACAAAATGTTCCGAATGCCATTCCTTAACTGAAACATTCAAAGCACACAATCAAAAATCAATACGGTAATTATATATCTGCCGGTTCCAAAGGTCTTCGAAGAACGAAATTAAGAAAGAATCAGGTATTGCAAAACGACAAGTGACGAGCCTTCAAGTCCCGAAAAAAGCACCAAGAAAATTTCAAGCCAGCTATAAAATTCCAATGGCAAATATATTTTCGTACCCAATGATAAAATTCGATATGAGTTTGAAACAGTTTCAAAAACCTATATCATAGGACAAAAGACTTGTATTAATTCTAATGACTTATTCCGCGACTCGTTAAAAACTGTGAAAATTATGTTTGAGACTAAAGCAACAATACTCCGATCGTCCAAGCACTTCGAATAACAATTCGGATCGCTTTGCAGGCAAAAATCAGGTATGGCCCCCCCTTGACAAGGCAACAAACCGACAAATCTTATAAAAACAAAAAAGAGAGCGATATCTTAATTCGGATACCGCTCTCTCAAATTCAAATCCCGAAAAGTTATCGGACATTATCAACGTTTCACACTGAACACCTCACGAGGAGTATTCGCCTGCCGCACACTCTGCAGTGCATTCAACAGCCCGGCAACGTCGGCATCCGGTTCTTCGGTATCGGGCAGTTGCAACACAAGACCGTCCGCCACATCCTTTCTTATCAAATAATAAGGACCAACCGGATCTTCATATTTGTTATTAAGCAGTTTGTCTTGCTCGACATCTCCCGTAGAACTGATTCCATACGGCCACATAGACATTATATAAGCACCTTCATTGTTCCCATCCATATAATACAGCGGACAAATCTTAATCACAGTCTTATTGAGATTTCCCATAAAACCGATGAATCCTTTCGACCACGAAGGCATATTCTCATACATTTTATCATCATAAGGCAAATAAGTATACACTTTTTCGTCACCGACAGTTCCGACAAAATTGTACCAGGAAACATACTTCCATACAATATCCCCCTCCGTCTCTATGTCCTGAGGAAAAGATATACCTATCTTATGATAATTGTCTTCCGCCGGTTCGAAATCCATTTTTATCGCAAAATCCCGGAATTTGTTTCGATCCCCGCCCCATCCCTTGAGATAAAACGATTTCTTATCATCAGCAGGAGAAATGGTAACCGGAAATTCTTCACCCACTTCCTGTACATCGAGTGATCCATTCTCCTCCTTTACAGTACCGGATGTCTGCAACAGCCACTCTCCGGCAAACTGTTCGTAAGTCGATTCATGCAGCATCTGCACTTCCCGAGCCTCGTACCAAAATCTATAACTACGAGAAACCTCGCCACTGACGACTATTTCGGAAAGATTTTTTCCAACCGGCGCAACAATAAAATAATAATGATCGTAACCGGTGAAAGCAAAAGGAACACTTTCGGCATCACCTTTCAAAATCAATTTATCCGCCACAAGATCGTCCCAAGTTTTGCCCAACTCCATATAATAATCGATATCCTCCTGCATCCACTCCTTCGGATCTCGTTCGCTATTGGAAGGAATAGCACTTACCCAATAATATACCTCGGAATCGGAAGGCTTCACTTCGGCGTAAGGATAAATAAACGCATTCTCAATATAGCGCTCATAAGGTGTAACGGTAAATGTTACGCTTTCACCTCCTAAAGTCCTTACAGTTCCGGAAAACCAATCCGAAATGGTCTTTCCTCCGGCCTTTGCAACCACTCGGACCGAATAATCCGTAGCAGGCAGAAGCCCGTCCAAAGAAAAAGTCGTCGTCTCGGTGTTCTGTGCAGCTACAGCAATGACTTGGCCGTCTTTCTCATACGAAACCTCGTATCTGTATGAATCCGCTGTTTCCAAGGCATTCCACCCGGCAGTAAAAGAGACACCGGTAATCGCGCTGAATGTCACTTCCGGTGCCGGAAATTTATTATCATCTCCTTTCGTACCGTCGTCGTCACTATCGCATGCCACAGTAATACAGGAAATACAGGCGACGAAAAATAACATAATTTTTTTCATACCAAAATATTTAAAATTTAAAATCAGCCATAGCCCGGAATTTGTATTTCATCCCCTTATCCAGTTCCTGAGGCATCTCGATCATGGCTCCGGATGCCATATCGAACGCATAAGCCATCCGCGCCGAGCATTCGGCGGAAGTCCAATAGACTGCATCGGACAACGGGACACCGCCCTTCTCCTTGAGAGTGTCGTTAAACAGCTGTTTGTTCTTCCTTATTTCGTCGTCAGACAGGCTGCCTCCTCCTCTCACTCCGGAATAAGCCTCGTACAAAAGCCCTAACTCTCTCTGATCCGGCACATACCAGTTTTTAACTCCCATAACATCCTTTTCACTGCACCACAGGAACCCGGGATAATTCTCCCGCCATCCTTCCATATTATATACACAATCCGTATTATATCGCCCCGTCTGTGGGAAAGAAGCCATCGGTTCTTCGTATTTGTAAGACCATATGGCTTCAGTTTCATCGAGCGAAACCACAGTTCCACTCTTACCCTCCGAATCAATATATATCACGATTCCTTTTACAAAGCCGTTCTCGTAATAATCCCCTATTTCGTAAGTCGTCGTCACGGGAGGAATCGGATCACCCGGATCTTCCGGTTTTGTAGGAGTCTCCTCGGAATCCTTGCCGCAACCGGTCATAAGACCGGCTGCAACAAGCATCATCAAAAATAAGATTTTAGTTCTCATAAAAACATCACTATTCGGACAACTCCTCGATGTCCACTGTTATTGTTCCTCCTGTTATATTATCGAAACCGTCTCCGGTATCCGCAGGGCTTGTATGCCAAAGTTTATAGACTTTCGTGGGAATTCCCGCCTCGTCATAAGCGACGGAATAGCCATACCAAGTCTGTCCGAATTGTGCGTCCACTTTGTATGAGCTTGAACTGGGCCACCTGGACGCTTTGAGCAGCTCCCTCACTTCGGAAGCCGTCTTGCCAGCCCACTCGTCCTCTCCGACAAACGACTGAAAATAGTGCTCTTTCGAATTATTCGCATACGTCCAAACCCTATACATATTCCGGTTCTCCTCCGGATAGCCGTACGACATTACGATGAACTCCAGGGAAGCCAGGGTCACCTGATCCGCAACGGTAGTGAATTGGGTCGTAACCGGCTCTGTCGTATAGGTACCGTCGGCCTTGAGTCCAAAAACATACAGATAATACGTAGTACCAGGAGTAAGCCCGCCGATCTCTATCGGCACAAACAGATCCTCCTTGCCGTTCATGAGAGCACGAGAAAGGAACTCTTTACGCGTCATCACGCCCGAATTCGGATGAGAATCGTTCCAATCTTTCACTCTGGCATCGATAAATGCGTCCATATGAGCCTTCAGACCGGCAGTCTTGTCCCCCGAAATAGCGTCGTATTCGGCTTTCGTGATATAATTGAAAAGGAATGTTTCATTTTCATAATTACCGTCAGCCCTTACCGTAACCATCGCATCGATCTTGGTTATGCTCGATACGCTAAGTTCGTATTGGACCGAGGACATCGCTGCCGGCGACGTATTGACCTCGACTTTCTTGAGATTTATCTTGTCGTCGAGTTTCGGCGATCCGTCCGGATTGCATGCAAAGATCAAAAGATAATATTTGTCGTTGGGAATAAGGCCTCCGAACGAAACATTCGCAACATCCGCATAAAGATATTTGGAAATATTCTGGTTATAAGCATCGTAAATCGTCTGAATGATTTCGGCATCCGATTTGGCGTCGGCAAAATACTCCTGAAGCTCCATCATAACGGCAAAAGCCTCACTCTGCTCTGCCGTGACTACAGCCGAATAAGCGACATCGGTAACGACTTCGGAGGATACCGTATAAGAATTTTTAGGAGATTCGCTCGTCCTAATAGTTTCTACCGTAGCCTCCGAAATACAGGTTCCGTCATTGGCCACACAGACTGCGAAGGCATAATAAGTTCCCTCCGGCAGAAGATTTTCAAACGAGGAATCGGAAGTTTTGCCGCTAACAGTCACTTCAGCAATGAATTCCGGCAACGTGTAAGTCGCATACTGCTCGGTTTTTTTCCACTCTGCAAGATAGTTCTCGACAAAAGCCGGTAAATTTGCCGGATCACCTCCACAGTAATCCATATATACGGCAGGGAGAAGAATGTCGTAATAATATACGCAATCCGTTCGGTCCGGCTCGACATTCAGCGTAAACGACGTCGGCGTCACGTCCGAAGCCGTAATCTTGAAATTCACCTCTACTTGCTCGACGACCAATGTCTTGAATTCATAAGTATTGACAGTCGTAAGAATCTCCAATTCGGTCGATAATCCATAGGCGTAAAAGACATAATCGGTCTCCGGAACAAGCGTATTATATTTCCACTCCTGCTCTCCTTTAAGCAATGCCTCCAGCAAGAACTCCTCGACCCCGACTCCATTAGCCTCCGCGAGGGCTTTTATATTTTCGATGTTTGCTGCCTGCAAACTCTCAAGATTTTCAAGCTGGCTGAAATCCGACTTTTCGAGCACTCCGAAAAAGTAAGTCATATTCTTGTCTTCGGGAGTTATCTTCACCTTGAACGAACCTTGCGTCAGCTCCAAAGTCTCGAATTGAAAGTCAGACGTCGGCTCTGGCCCCGTTCCCTCGGTATCATCGTCGCTACAACCGACCAAAGGAAGCAGGCAAACCGCTCCCATGAACAAAAAACGTAAAAACAAGTTCATAACAATAATAATTTAAAATTAAACAACCTTCGAAGAGATCCTTTAGAAGCAATTTCTCCTTTTCGAAATTTAAATTATAAAAAAGGTCATGGAAATCCAAGCTCAATTTCCCCCCCCCGAAAAAAGCAACAAATAGAAAAGTAAAAACAACAAAACAGACAAAAATCATCCGATCAAATTCTATTTATTTTTGAAAAAAACAAATATTAGACATACACGTACTATAATACTCAAAATCCCTGCGATCTTTTTAATTTCAATGAATATCAGAAAAACCAAAATACTCCTTTATTATCTGCAGCAAAACATCTTTAAGCCGCAGATTTCTCATCTTTTAACCGAACACTCCGACTTATAGCCCGACCGATCCTCGTTAGGAATAATTATTGCATAATAATTAAGATAAGATTCGAAATGACGAATCCACACACGACAAACTTCGATTTTTCCAACCGTTTATGAATACAAACGACTTTGCATTGACCATCCTGTTCGGAATCAAAAAATTCCTCGCCTGGATCGGCATTCCGTCCCATATGCTCGACAAAATGGACGAACTCCTGTTTCTGATCGTAATCGTGATTATCGCATTCATCGTCGCGGGAATCGTCCACGCCGTATTGGTGCATCTGGCGAAAAAGATTCTGAAACGCAAACGCGTCGGATTCTTCGAATCGATGTTCAAATACGGCGTATTTCGGAAGCTGACGGCCATCATTCCGCCACTGATGGTTTCCGCCCTGCTGCCATTCGCTTTCAGCAAAGATTCCGCCTGGTTCATCCTGAGCGAGAAGATCACCTGGATCTATTTTTTCATCGCCCTGATTATCTCCGTAAATGCCATACTGAACACGGTCGGAGATGAGCTGAAAAAGAACAAGCAACTGAAAAACCGCCCGATGAAGGGCTTTATCCAGATATTCCGCGTGGTTTTCTACTGCGTCGTCGTGATCGTTATCATTTCGATCCTGATCAACAAATCGCCGCTCAACCTGATTACGGGACTGGGTGCTTTCACAGCCGTATTGATGCTGGTGTTCAAGGATACTATTCTGGGACTGGTCGCAGGCGTAATGATCTCCGAAGACGACATGCTGCGCATCGGCGACTGGATCGAAATGCCGCAGAACAACATAAACGGCACCGTTATCGACATATCCCTGGATGTCGTGAAGGTTCAGAACTTCGACAACACGATCGTAACCGTCCCACCCTATTCGCTGGTTTCGGGTTCGTTCATCAACTGGCGGGGCATGACCGACTCGGGCGGACGGCGCATCATGCGCGAATATACCCTGAAACTCGATTACATCAAACCGTGCACGCCGGAATTTCTGGAGAAAATGAAAGCCTTCGACAAAGAACTGGCACAATTCATAACCGAAAAACAGAAGCAGGCAGCCGATGGAAAAGTCGCCAATACGGACAATCCAGAAGGGCTGGTGAACGGAACTATCGACACGAATCTCGGTCTGTTCCGGGCCTACATGTCGATGTATCTGCGACACCATCCTTTCGTCAGCAAAGAACTGCTGCTGATGGTGCGGACACTGCCGCCAGTAGCCAACGGCCTTCCGGTACAGATCTACTGCTTCTCCTCGAACAAAAACTGGCCGAGTTACGAATCCATCCAGGCAGAAATCATGGAACACTTCGTTTCCGTATTGCCGGCGTTCGAACTCTATCCGTTCCAGAACGCAGACGCCCGCGATATGATCCTGAGCAGCTACATCGAATCCGCCAAAGTCGATCTATCGACACTGATCGGAATCCCCTGGCATACGACCGTCACGCAAAGCAACCCGTTCGATGTAGAAAAACAGGAGGTGCAAGACACACATCCGAAAGCATAAGCCGTTCGGAGTTCCACCCGCTATCGACAAGGCGATCCGTCCCGAATATCGGAAAAAGCGAACATCGGGAACAGGCATAGGTTCGCCGAAGTACAACAGCCGGCCCGGACCCGCCCCCGACGGATTAGGACCATACAGAAACACCCCCTGCCGATTCCGGCAGGGGGTATTCGTTACTCGCAGAGCAACGTCCGCTAAAAAAGAAAACGTATTTTCAGCATTAGTACAACAATTCCCGGTTCCTGTCTTCCCGTACCCGAACGCCGACCGACACAGCGAAACTCCACCCTGCCGACTATTCACGAACGCCGTCCGTCAAAACCGTTTGGTGTAACGATGACAGTACGGCTGCGTACCTTTACGGTTGTAGTAGTTCTGGTGGTATTGTTCAGCCGGCCAGAAGCGGGAAGCCGGAGTTACGTCGGTCACCACGCTATATCCCTTCTCCTTCAGGATACGGATCAGCCGTTCGGCAACCTCCTTCTGCTCAGGGGTAGTATAGAAAATCTCCGACCGATACTGATCGCCCAAGTCGGGTCCCTGTCCGTCGAGCTGGGTCGGATCGTGTATCTCGAAAAAGAGCCTGGCAAGAGTTTCGTAAGAGACTTTCGAAGGATCGAACTCGACTTCGACGGCCTCGGCATGACCCGTTTTATGGCTGCACACCTGCTCGTAGGTAGGATTCTCGGTATGGCCGCCGATATAGCCCGAACGAATGCTCTTCACTCCGTCCACCTTACCCAGCATATACTCCACGCCCCAGAAACAACCGCCGGCGAAAATAGCCCGTTCGGTTTGCACCGATTTCGGCGGCTCGGCTGACGAGGTATTTTCAGGCTTTTCGGCAGAAGCCGCTGCCGGGTCCGTGACCGGCACGGTCGGAACGGCTACCGGCACGAAATCGAGGGAGAGGGAATTCACGCAATGGCGCGTATTTTTAGCGGTAAATCCTTCGCCCGTAAAGACGTGGCCCAAATGGGCTCCGCACTTGGCGCAGAGAATCTCCGTACGGCGTCCGTCGGCATCCGGTTCGCGGCGCACGGCACCCGGAATTTCATCGTCGAAGCTGGGCCAGCCGCAGCCGGCATCGAATTTATCCTGCGAACGGTACAACGGAGCACCGCACCGGCGGCAGCGGTAGGTGCCGTCTTCGTCGTGGAGGTAATATTTACCGGAAAAGGGCGCTTCGGTTCCTTTTCGAACGATCACCCGCTCTTCTTCGGGAGTCAATGGTTTCATATTCTGTGCATTTAAAGTTATTGCCATGCCCGTAAGCACGGTCGCAATCGACAAACAGCGTATCATATTTTTCTTTCCTGCAAAAAATACACCGAAATTGTCCGAAAACGTATTCATCCATACGTAAGATAACGACCTCTTCCGTGCAACCGGAAATCCGGCCGGTATCAGCGAGGAATGAAGTAAAAAGAACAAAAAGCCGGAGCAGAATACCCTGCCCCGGCTTCGAACGATATATCGGCGAATTACTTCACCTCTTGCCCCCGGAGGAATACCCGGTGGATAAGCGGAGAGGTATAGGCATACGGCAGATATGCCACCGAAGGAATCTTCGTCGTGAGGAAGAAGTTCGCCTTCTTGCCTACGGTGATCGAACCGTACTCGCTGCTCAAGCCCATGGCGTAAGCACCGTTCAGTGTCGCGGCGTTGATCGCCTCGGCCGGCGTCATACGCATCTTGATGCAGGCCAGCGAAACGATCATCTTCATACTGCCCGAAGGCGATGAACCGGGGTTGAAATCCGAAGCCAGAGCCACGCTCAAACCTCCCTCGATCATTGCCCGTGCAGGAGGATACGGCATCTCCAGGAAGAAAGCGGCACCCGGCAGCATCGTCGGCATCGTACCGGACGTACGCAGCACTTCAATCTCCTCGGTCCCCATGCGCTCCAGATGATCGACGGACAGCGCCTTGTTGCGGACACCGACCTGCACACCGCCCGAAACGGCCAGCTCGTTGGCATGAATCTTCGGCACGAGGCCGTACTCAGCACCCGCACGCAGGATCTGCTCCGTCTCTTCGACGGTGAAGAACCCCTGGTCGCAGAAGACATCGACGAACTCGGCAAGCTTCTCCCTGCCGACGGCAGGGATCATCTCCCGACAGATCAGGTCCACATACTCCTGCTGGCGGCCTTTATAGGCCCGGCCTACGGCATGAGCTCCGAGGAAAGTGGCACGGACGGTGATCGGCGAAGTTTCGCGGATACGGCGGATCACCCGCAGCATCTTGAGTTCATCCTCGGTCGTAAGACCGTAGCCGCTCTTGATCTCGACGCAGCCCGTACCCATTGCGATGATCTCGCGGATACGTTCCATCGCCTGCTCGTAAAGCTCGTCCTCGGAAGTTTCGTGCAAGCGGTCGGCGGAATTCAAAATGCCGCCGCCCCGCTTGGCGATCTCTTCGTAGCTCAAGCCGTTGATCTTGTCGAGGAACTCCTGTTCGCGGCTTCCGGCATAAACCAGATGGGTATGCGAATCGCAGAACGAAGGGAAAAGCATGCCCCCCTCCGCATCGACGACTTCCGTGTCGGGAGTAATCTCCGGCATCTTGTCCATCGTGCCGTATGCGGCGATACGGTCGCCGTCGGCCAGCAGCCAGGCGTTGTCGATCTCGCCGAGCACATTCATGTCGCGGCCCTTGACCCGAAGACGGCCGCTCTCGTCCACACCGACGATCTTGGCTATGTTCTTAACGAGTAACATTACAATTTCTCGGTTTGAAGGAATTTCACCGAAGCGTCGATCAACGTGTACATCACCTGATCGTTCTCGACGAACGGCACATGCTTACGGTAAGCTGCCAGCAGATCCTCGATGGGCTTCGAAGAACGCAGCGGACGGCGGAACTCGAGGGCCTGTGCCGCATTGAGCAGCTCGATAGCCAGCACACGCTCGGTGTTCAGCACCACACGGTAGAGCTTCGTGGCAGCGTTGGAACCCATGCTGACGTGGTCCTCCTGACCCTGCGACGAAGGAATCGAGTCGCACGAAGCGGGCCAGCAAAGACCCTTGCTCTGGCTCACGATCGAAGCGGCCGCATACTGCGGAATCATGAAACCGCTGTTCAGACCCGGCTTGGCCACCAGGAACGAGGGCAGCTCGCGTGCACCCGAAATCAGCTTGTAAATACGACGCTCGGAGATGTTGCCCAACTCCGCAACAGCAATAGCCAGGAAATCCATCGCCAGAGCGATCGGCTGTCCGTGGAAATTACCGGCCGAAACGATAATGTCCTTCTCGGGGAAGATCGTCGGGTTGTCCGTCGGGCTGTTAATCTCGGTCTCGAGCACGCTGCCGACATAGTCGATCGTATCTTTCGACGCACCGTGTACCTGCGGGATGCAGCGGAACGAATAGGGATCCTGCACATGCTTCTTCGGGCGGGCGATCAGCTCGCTGCCCTCGAGCAGGCGGCGGAAATTACGGGCCGTCGTGAGCTGGCCTTTGTGGGCGCGGATCTCATGCACCTCGTCGATGAACGGGTTGATGCGGCCGTCGAATGCGTCGAGCGACATCGCGCCGATCAGGTCGGCCCACTCGCTCAAGCGACGAGCCTTGATAAGCGAATATACGCCGAAAGCCGACATGAACTGCGTACCGTTCAGCAGGGCGAGGCCCTCCTTCGATTGCAGCGAAATAGGCTTCCAGCCGAACTCCTTGAGGACTTCGTCCGAAGGACGCCGTGCACCCTTGTACTCCACTTCGCCGAGGCCCAGCAGCGGCAGGCACATGTTGGCCAGCGGAGCCAGGTCGCCCGAAGCGCCCAGCGATCCCTGCTGGAACACGACCGGCAGCACGTCGTTGTTGAAGAAATCGACCAGACGCTGTACGGTTTCGAGCTGCACGCCCGAATTGCCGTACGAAAGGGACTGGATCTTGAGCAGCAGCATCAGCTTCACGATCTCGGCAGGAACGCGCTCGCCCGTACCGCAGGCATGCGACATCACCAGGTTCTTCTGCAACTGCGAGAGCTGGTCCTTGTCGATCGAAATATTGCAGAGCGAACCGAAGCCGGTCGTAATACCGTAGATGGGCTCTTTCTGGGTTTCCATCTTGTTATCCAGGTATTCGCGACAACGCACGATGCGTTTTTTCGCATCTTCGCTCAAGTCGATTTTGATATTGTTTTCCAGAATTTCGCGGACACGATCGACCGTAAGATGCTCCGCGCTGATATGATGAATCATCGTTGTATTTCTTATTAAAGGTTAATACTCAAAAATAAGTCGAATTGTTTTTCGGTGCTCTCGACGTCCGGCGTACAGGGAATCCCCTCCGCTTCAGCCAGTCGAAAGCATTCTCTCCGTCCGGCGGCAACCGAACGGAGAGAACGACCGATCTATTTCACTTCGTCGATAGCCTTGCGAACCAGCGTGTCGTCCGCCAGGTTGGGAAGGGTCACCTTCAGGCCCGGAGTACGCTCCATCTCGCGTTTGATAGCGAACATCGCGCCCTCGTTGCGGGCCCAGCTGCGGCGTGCGATACCGTTGTTCACGTCCCAGAGAAGCATCTCCTTGATATGACGCGCGGAATCCTCCGATCCGTCGATCACCATACCGAAGCCGCCGTTGATTACCTCGCCCCAGCCTACGCCGCCGCCGTTGTGGATCGAAACCCAGGTAGCGCCGCGGAACGAGTCGCCGATAACGTTCTGTACAGCCATATCAGCCGTACGGTTCGAACCGTCGTAGATGTTCGAGGTTTCACGGTACGGAGAATCGGTACCCGACACGTCGTGGTGGTCACGGCCCAATACGACAGGTGCGGAAATTTCACCGCGTGCGATAGCGTCGTTGAACGCGAGCGCGATCTTGGTGCGGCCCTCGCTGTCGGCATACAGGATACGCGCCTGCGAACCTACGACCAGCTTGTTCTTGCCGGCCTCCTTGATCCAGTGGATATTGTCGTCGAGCTGTCCGGCGATCTCCTTCGGAGCGGTCTTGCGGATCTCTTCGAGCACTTCGGTAGCCAGACGGTCCGTAGTAGCCAGGTCTTCGGGTTTGCCCGACGTACATACCCAGCGGAAGGGACCGAAGCCGTAGTCGAAGAACATCGGGCCCATGATATCCTGCACATAGGAAGGATAGCGGAAACGACCGCCCTCGCCCATGATGTCGGCACCGGCACGCGAAGACTCCAACAGGAAGGCATTGCCGTAATCGAAGAAATACATACCCTTGGCGGTCAGCTTGTTGATCGCAGCCACCTGGCGGCGCAGCGACTCCTGAACACGCTTCTTAAACTCCTCGGGATCCTCTGCCATCATGCGGTTGGACTCTTCGTAGCTCAAGCCGACGGGATAGTAACCGCCTGCCCAGGGGTTGTGCAGCGATGTCTGGTCGGAACCCAGATCGACATTGACGTTCTCGGCTGCCAGACGCTCCCAAAGATCGACCACGTTGCCCTGGTAAGCCAGCGACACGGCCTCCTTGTTCTCCTGTGCCTTCTTCGCGCGGGCCAGCAACTCGTCGAGCGAAGTATAAACCTCATCGACCCAGCCCTGCGAATAACGCGTATGCACCGCTTTGGGATTGATCTCGGCCGTGATGCTCACCACACCGGAGATATTACCCGCCTTCGGCTGCGCACCCGACATACCGCCCAGACCGGCCGTCACGAAGAGCATGCCGCGAATGTCTTTCTTACCCTCGGTAAGACGTTTGCGGGCTGCGTTGAGCACCGTGATCGTCGTGCCGTGCACGATACCCTGCGGGCCGATATACATATAGGAGCCGGCGGTCATCTGACCGTACTGCGAAACGCCGAGCGCGTTGAAACGCTCCCAGTCGTCCGGTTTCGAATAGTTCGGAATCACCATACCGTTGGTTACGATCACGCGCGGAGCGTCGGGATGCGACGGGAACAGGCCCATCGGGTGTCCCGAATACATCACCAGCGTCTGATCGTCGGTCATCTGGGACAGATACTGCATCGTAAGCAGATACTGCGCCCAGTTCTGGAACACGGCACCGTTACCGCCGTAGGTAATCAGCTCGTGGGGATGCTGCGCCACAGCCTTGTCCAGGTTGTTCTGGATCATCACCATAATCGCAGCGGCCTGACGCGACTTGTGGGGATACTCCTCGATCGGACGGGCATACATCTCATAATCGGGACGGAAACGATACATATAGATACGACCGTACTTGTGCAGCTCCTCGGCGAACTCGCGGGCCAACACTTCGTGGTGCTTGGCCGGGAAGTAGCGCAGGGCATTGCGGATGGCCAGCACGCGCTCCTCCTCGGTGAGTATCTCCTTACGCTTGGGCGCGTGGTTGATGGTGGGATCGTACGGTTTCGGTGCGGGCAGCACATCGGGGATACCCGCCTTGATCTGCTCCTGAAATTCCTTTACAGTCATTGTTTTATATGTATTAAATTATTTAATCTTGCTCTCGACGATTTCCAGAATCTCACGCTCGGCTTTCTCCGCATCGGCGACGATCCGGTTGGCCTGGCCGATCAGGTCATCGGCGACGGCACGGTCTTTCAGACCGGCGGCATTGATCTTCACGTTCAGACACGCACCCAGCACGGCGCTGCGGGCAGCCAGCGCTCCGACGCCGGCGTCGGTTACCGAATTGGGATTTCCCTGTTCGGCCATCGCCTTCACGATTTCGAACACCTTGAACGAGGTCTGCATCGTACGCAGAGGCACCTGCGTAGCGTAGAGCGTAGCCTCCTGCAATGCGGCGCTGCGGGCAGCTTTCTCCTCGTCGGTACCCTTCGGCATCGAGAATACGTTCATGATCCGGTTGAACGCTTCGGTATCCTCATCGACCAGGTGCAGCAACTCGGTCATCAGCTTCTGGCCTTTGTCCGCCCAGTCGGAGAACTCCTCCCAACGTGCGTCCCAGCCGGGTTTGTGCGACGACAGGTTGGCGACCATCGTACCCAGGGCAGCGCCCAGCGCACCCATGTAAGCGGAAATCGAACCGCCGCCCGGAGCCGGGGACTCGCTGGCGGTCTCCTCTGCGAAGCCGGTGCAGGTCAGATCGACCAGTTTCTTCTTCTTATTGTCCGCTTCGATCAGGTATTCGATCACCTTCTCTTCCGGTTTGAACGGCTTCAACTCGTCCAGACCCATCGACTTGATGGCGATACGGATGATCTCCTCCTCGGAAATACCGGTCGAACGCTCCTGCTTCTTCAGGAAATAGCGGCCCGCCTCGATCAACGTGCGCTTCGGAATCAGGCCGACGATCTCGGTACCGGTCACACGCACACCGCGTGCGTTGGCGGCGCGGCAAACCTCGTCGAAAGCCACGTGGAGCGGCGTAACGGAAATATTGGTGATATTCATCGAAACCTGGGCGATCTGGTACTCGTCGATGAACCAGCCGATCGCCTTGGTAGCCTTCAGCGTACCGGGCTTCATGATGGTCTTGCCGTTCTCGTCCTTCAGGGGTTTGCCTACGGGCGAATTGCCTTCGCGTACCGGACGGCCCTTTTCGCGCACGTCGAACGCGATGGCGTTGGCGCGACGCGTCGAAGTGGTGTTCAGGTTGTAGTTCACGGCGATCAGGAAGTCGCGTGCACCTACGGCGGTGGCACCCGTGCGTGCTACGCCCTCGTCGAAGGGACGGTCGCCGAAATCGGGAGCTTTGCCTTCGTGATTCATCTTCTCGGGCAGCGCCTCGTACTCACCGGCACGGCATACGGCCAGGTTGCGGCGCTCCGGCGTAAAGGCAGCCGCCTCGTAGCAATAGGTCGGCACATGCAGCTCGTCGGCGATGCGCTTGGCCAACTGACGGGCCAGCTCGGCGCACTCCTCGAGCGTAATACCCGCGATCGGGATGAGCGGACATACGTCCGTGGCACCCATACGGGGATGCGCTCCCTTATGATTACGCATATCGATAACCTCGGCAGCTTTCTTGACGCCCTGGAAAGCCGCTTCCAGCACGGCTTCGGGTTCTCCGACGAAGGTAACCACCGTACGGTTGGTCGCTTCACCCGGATCGACGTCGAGCAACTTGACTCCGTCAACCGCCTCGATTGCGGAAGTAATCTGCTGAATAACAGCCTTGTTACGGCCCTCGCTAAAGTTGGGCACGCATTCAATAATACGTTTTTCCATGTATTTTAGAGTATGTTAAGAATTTGTATTCGCTTCAGAATTAGCCCGTAAAACGGGCCTACAAATATACGAAATAAATAAATATCCCTCCAAAGAAAGTTACAAATCTTTTATCGAAACGGACTATACGGTTACAAACTATCACGTATTCCACGGCCGAATCTCACAATACGACACTTTTCGCAGCGATAAAACGGGCCGGGATTCGATCCCGGCCCGCCACAAACAAACCTTTCCGGACATTACCCGATCGTCACGACGATACCGCCCGAAAACCAGACGCCGGGCATCTCCAACCCGCCGAAATCGAAATAACGGGTATCGGTCATGTTCATCACGTCGAAATAGAGCTTCCACCCCTTCTTTTCCCACGACAGACGGCCGTCCAACAGGAAATAAGGCTTGAAGTCACGCACTTCGGTCATCATCTTGCCGTCGGGATCCAACATCAGGGAACCGTCCGCATTACGCAAATAATAGGTATAGCTGCCGTTACGGTCATATACCGCACCGGTCAGCGTGAGCGAACAGTTGCGCAGAAAACGGAATTCGACCGTCGCCGCCGCTTTGTGCTTCATATAATCCAGCGCACTGGAAGTGATGACCCGATCGACTTTGCTCGTATGGATATAGCCGTATGAAACCGAAATCCGGTGCAGAAACCCGGTCGTCGTATAACCGCCCGAAACCTCCAGTCCATAGGTGTCGAGCTTGCTCTCCTGCTCGGAGTGCCACTTGCCCAGCTCCTCGCGCCAAACCCAGTCGATGATGTCGCGCCCCTGCCGGTAGTAAGTGAACAGCGAAGCATTCCACCCGCTGCGGGCGTAATCCGCCGCGAAACGATAGGTAATCGCATGTTCAGGCTTCAAATCCAGATTATTGAGCTGTGCAGGGGAGGTGTAATAAAGATCGGTGAAGGTGGGCAGTCGCATCGACTGGGCCGCACCGACCTCGAGCCGCAGCCCACGCACCGGACGATAGCCTCCCGAAAGGCTCCACAGGGCCGAAGTCCCATAAGGCGTGAAGCTCACCCCGGCCGAACCGGAAACGTCGAAACGCTCCCACTGTTTGACATGCCGCAGCCAGAGATTCCCCACGTGGCGGTCCTTGGCATGGGTATATTTGCCGTGCGGAGTCGGAAGCGGCTCGCCGAGATTGGTGCTGTAAATGTGGTTGTAGGTGTAATCGCCTCCCAGCGAGGTCATACCGCCCTTCCACGTACAGTCGGCCCAGAACTCGGCTCCCGCATTGTCCGTATTGTGATGATTCATCGGCGTACCGCGCGTCCAGTCGTAACGGTCGAAATTCTTGCGGTAGCTGACCGACGAATTGAGCGTGAAACGCCCGACGGATTTCACCCATCGCAGCGAAGAGAGCACCGTCGAAGTATGCTCGAACTGATCGGGATTGTACGCAGCATAGAAACCGTTCGAACCGAACGACCGGTTCTGATAACCGGCCTGGAAATCGAAAAATCCGGCCTTTTCACTGTCGTAGTTCATCCGCAAGTAACCGTTGTAGTTCTCGAAATCGGTATTATGGATATACCCGTCGCTGCGACGGTACGAACCGGCCGCAAAAAGGGAGAATCGCCCCTTAGTCACGGCCCCCGAGATATTGCCGTACGCATAGCCGTCGCCGCCGCCCGCCGCCTCGATACGCAGATAGCGGGATTTGAGAGGCATCGTGCGGATATTCAGGGCCCCTGCATACGCACCGACGCCCGATACGCCGTCGATCAGATCGATTCCCGCGATGCAATCTATGTCGATCGGCAGCGAATGCGACTGATGACCCGTTCGGGCATCCGTAAAGTTAATACCGTTGAGCATGACCATCGTCTGGTCGAAGGAACCTCCCCGGATCATAATGTCCGCCTGCGTTCCCCTGCCGCTCCGTTCCCGAAGATCGATCGCAGGGCTCAAACGCAGCACAGACTCGAGGGTCTGGACCGGCGCCGAAGCACCCGCCTTTCGATCGAAAACGGAGGTGAACGACATCGCACTGCGCGTGGGGGTGGCTTTCACCCCCGTCACCTCGACCGTTTCGATCTCCAGCTCTCTGGCGATCGTAAGCGAATCGACGGTCTGCGCCTGCACGGGCGTCGTCGTGGACAGGAGAATGGTGGACATCGAAACAGAGAGGACTCCGATGGTAACCTGGCGCCGAAGGCTCGCGAAAGCGGCATAACCCTTGCGACACCAGCGCCTGAAGCGCGGAGTACGCTTTGTTTGGATCTCTTTCATCCTGTAAAAATTAAAGTGATTAATAATATCGGCCTCGGTTCCTCTGTAGCGGAACTTCGGCCTGTCGGGGTGCAAAGATAATCCATTTGTCCGGACACACAAACGAAAAGGCCGGCCCTATGGCTGGCCGGCCTCTCTTTTCCATTCTATTTTTTATTACCACTCTTTCACCTTTTCGGATGCCTTATCGACCAATTCCTTGGTCTTGTCAAGCACTTTGCCTGCCTGCTCCTTGGCCTGTCCTTTCAGTTGCTGCGCCTGCTGGCGGGCGCTTTCCTTGACCTGGCCGGCTTTCGCTACGACCTGTTCTTTCACCTGACCGGCTTTCGCGGCCACATGCTCTTTCACATCCTGTACCGTATCGGACAGATCCGCCTTCAGACGCTCTTTGTCCGCATTCAATTTCTCATTCATACGAATAATTTTTTAGTCTATCTTTTTCTCTTTTTTATTGCCTACGGCAGCTACGATCCACAACAATACGATAGCACCGACTACCGAAGTGACGATACTGCCGATGGTTCCTACGGCGAAAAGTCCGAACAGCGAGAAGATCCAGCCGCCGAGCACCCCGCCGACGATGCCGACAACTAAATTGACGATCAGGCCGGACCCCCGCCCTTTCACGATCAGGTTGGCGAGCCATCCGGCAACCAAACCTATCAATAAATACCACAAGAAAAACATAATCGATAATTTTTTAAGTTCTTTCGATACTGCTTGTACAAAATCTCCGCCAAACCCGAAAAACGACCGGACTTTATCGCAACCGCCCCAACGCCACCTCCGGCCGGACAAAAATCAAGGGACCGCTCCGCAAACCGAACGGAAGATCCGGGAAACAGCTCAGGAATCCGACAGACGGGCAAGCTCACCACATTTGACTACCTCTCGCCTCCGAAATACCTAAAACGGGTGATTGCCCGCCCGTTTTATCCCCCCTACTTTTGCAAACGAATAAAACCAAAAGCCCATGATTAAAAATATCTGCACTGTCATCCTATTATTATTGTCCGTCCTGCCCGCAGCGGGACAAAACCGGGTAAAGGTCAAAATCTCGGGCAATGTCATCACCACAGACGGCGCTCCGGCCGAATACATCACGGTTTCGCTGAAAAATACGGTATTCGGCGGGATGTCCGACGGGGACGGCAATTTCGAATTTGCGGCTCCCCCGGGCGAATATACGATGGTCGTCCAATCCGTAACCGCCCACCGCAAGGAGTTTCCGGTCACCATCGAAACCGGTCGGGAAAACGTATTCCCGAACATCGAAGTCAAGGAAGATATCAACCAGTTGGAGGAGGTGGTCGTCACCGGACAGTTCTCGCCGCAATCCATGAAAAACTCCTTATATAAGGTACGGTCGGTAAACAGCGATCAGATCCGGCAAAAGGCACCCCTGGATGTACAGTCGCTTCTCAACACCGAAATCGGCATCCGCCTCTCGAACGACATGGCGCTCGGAGAAACGGACTTCGAGCTGATGGGTATGAGCGGCAACAACGTCAAAATCCTCATGGACGGTATTCCGATGATCGACCGAGGCTCGACCAAACAGAGCCTCAGCCAACTCGACGTAAACCGGATCGAACGGGTCGAAATCGTCGAAGGTCCGATGTCGGTAGTCTATGGCACGGATGCCCTTGCGGGAGTCATCAACATCATCACCAAAAAGGGACCGGGCTATTCCGGCGAAAGCACCTGGCGCGTGGGCGCCCGCATCCAGGAAGAAACGATGGGCAAGGAATACCAGTTCTTCAACGGCGAAGGTCTTCACAACGAAAGCATCGACCTCGGATTCAATCTTAAAAACGGACTCTACTTCAACGGCGGCTACACCCGCAACGACAACGGCGGCTGGCAGGGCGACCTGACCGGACGCGAAAAGCGCTGGCATCCCAAAGACCAGTCGCTGGCCAACGGTATGATAGGGTTCCAGCGACGCAACCTGAACGTCTGGTACCGGCTGGATTTCCTCGACGAGAAAATCTTCGGTCCTCTGAACGGTACCGCCATCGAACCGGAGAAGGTTTCCGACAAGGACTATCTGACCAAACGATACACCCATCAGTTACAGGCAGACTGGAGACTGGACAACCGGTTGAGCGTCAATCTCGCCCTCTCCTACCAGGACTACAAGCGCCGCACGCAGACCACCTGGACAGACCTCTCGACCGGAGAGAAATGGCTCTCGGCCGAAGATGCCAGTCAGGATGTCACCCAGTACAAAGCCTGGATCGCACGGGCGACGGCAACCTGGAATATCGGCCCGAAGATCAGCCTTCAGCCCGGTTTGGAATACCAATGGACCGAAGGCAAGGGCGGACGCATCGACGGCACCCCCACGATCTCCGATCTGGCATTCTTCATCTCGGCCGAATACAAACCCTGGAGCTGGATGAGCGTACGCCCCGGCGTTCGGGCTTTCCTGATGGCCGACTACGAAGCTCCTGTGGCCGTACCTTCGATTTTAACGAAGTTCGATCTGACACCCGATATGGACATCCGCCTCTCCTATGCCTACGGCTTCCGTACGCCGACCCTGCAGGAGCTCTACTTCTCGTTCCACAACGACAACCACGACATCGACGGCAACCCGGACCTGAAAGCCGAATATTCGAACAATGTCACGGGATCGTTCACCTACCGCATCCTGCATAACGCGCGGATCCGGCTCACCACCACGTTGAGCGGTTTCTACAACGTCTTCAAGGACAAGATCAGCCTGGCGCAGAACGTCGATATTCCCAACTACAACACCTACTACAACATCGGCCGCTACAAAACCCTGGGCGGGGCACTGGAAACCTCGCTGGCATGGGGCGGATTACGCGTGAACGTCAATGCTTCGCTGATCGGACGCTACAACAAATATGCCTCCGACGATAAAAGCCTGCCCCAGTTCCGCTATTCGCCCGAAGTGAGTACGACCATCAGTTACCATATCGCCAAGTCGGGAACGGACATCAGTTTCTTCTACAAATACACCGGCCAGCGCAAGGAGTACTATTACCACGAATACACGACCCCGGACAACAAGAAAGAGAGCGAAATTTACCTGAGGGGACTCCCCTCCTACCACTACGGGGACATCACCGTCACGCAGAAGCTGACCTCGTTCCTGAGCCTGAACGTAGGTGTCAAAAACCTCTTCAACCTAACCGACATACGCACGATCGTAGAATCCGCGAACGACACCCCTTCGGTCAGCTATCTCGGCTGCGGACGCAGCTACTTCATCGGACTGAACTTGATGCTGAACGGAAAATTCAAAAAATAACAAATTCAATATTAACTAATTAAAACCATTCTATGAAAATATTACTTTACTTACTGTCAGCCTGTCTGATGACCTTCGGATTCTCGGCATGCAACGACGATGACGACAACCTGAAGTTGCAGGACATTTCGGTCGAATTCGCCGTATCGGAAGCCGGCATGGACGGCGAAACCGTCAGCCTCGGCCTGAAACTCAGCCGCGCTACGACCGAGAGCTTGGACGTAACGATGGAAATGACCTCTTCGGACGTATCCGACGCGGACATCACGACGACCCCGGCCATGACCGACGGCAAGATCACGGTCAATATTCCGGCCGGACAGTCCACGGGCACTTTCACCGTAGCCAAAGCGACGGGTAAAAACCCCGAGGGAACGGCGAAATTCCAGATTCTCTCCCTCTCGCTGACCGAAGGCTACAAGATCGGCACGACCAAGGAGATGACCCTCTCGTTCACTCCGATCGTCTCCACGGGCGGCACGATGACGCTCGAAGGGAAAGTCGGTGACCAGAACTACGCCAACATGGTCTATGTCGATCTGAGTAATAACAGCCAGATGCAGATCGACCGCAAGAGCTGGAACCTGGGCTTCTACTGCGGCGATGAGTTCCGCGTGGTACTCAACTCTTCATACGCAACGGTAGCGGCCGCTTCCGAGAAAACGGACTTCGCAGCCGTAACCCTCGAAGATGCGCAGAGCGCACCCAACATCGCCGCAGGCAGCATGTCCGAAGACTTCAAGGCGGAATGGATCGACGACGTCACGGGCGACCTGTCGAAGACCGCATTCGGCGAAATATCGGCTACGGATGCGAACAACAAGGTATTTTTCGTGGCCTCGGCCGACAACAAGACCAATACCGACGGTACGGAAAACCGGAGCCTCTGGTACAAAGTGAAAGTCACCCGCAGCGGCAACGGCTACAAGGTAGAGTACGGCAAGGTGGAAGATACGACCCCAAAAACCGTCGAAATCACGAAAGACCCGATTTACAGCTTCATCGGACTCTCGCTCGAAACCGGCGAACAGGTGCTCCAGCCCGCCAAGAGCAAATGGGACATCATGTGGGCCTACGCCGCCTCTTCGACCATGATGGCATCGGGACCGGTGATCTCGTTCACGCAGGATGTAATCACGATCAACAACCTGGGCGGCGCGGAAACAGCGATCGTCATGACGGACACCAAGTCGTATGCCGACTTCAAACGTGCGGACGTGGCATCTGCGGAGTTCCAGACGGAAGCGAACACGATCGGCACCAACTGGCGCACCCCCGCGATGCCGGGCGTGGAGAATCCGGGTGTCAAGGCAGACCGTTTCTTCGTCATCAAGGACTGTGCGGAAAACTACTACAAGCTCCGGTTCCTCAAATTCGGTTCGGGCGACGACGGTGAGCGCGGACGTCCGCAACTGGAGTACGAGTTGCTGAAATAGACGAAATGATGCGATCGGATTGGCTGGCAGCACCGGAACTACGGGACTGCCGGCCAAACCACGCAAAAAGAGTCCGTTTTCAAGATACGGCCCGTCCGGTATGGATCCGGACGCCGGCAATCCTCAAGAATCTTAACAATTTACACTTCGAATAATGGCAAAAAACAAGAAATGGATCCTCGCGGCCGTCGCCGTACTCGCAGTGGTCCTGTGCTGCTGGGCGGCGTGGAGCAAATGGGCATCCACGACCCGGATCGGACTGGTGAACTTCCAGAACTATCAGACGGCCAGCCTCGTCAAATCCAACGAAGACAACTTCATCGAATACGAAGAAATACCGCTCGACCGGCTCGACCGGCTCGGACGTTACGACCTGGTGCTGGGATTCGGCATGGGTCTGAAAATCACTGAAGAGCAGCGAGCGCAGATCCTCGCGGCAGCCGACGAAGGCACCCCTATCTACATTTACGCCGCGACCAACCCGGAGAACGACATCTGTAGCCTCGACAGCCTCACCAAGGCCGGAATCTCGGCCTACATCGGCAACGGCAACAAGCGGAATTACCGGAATATGGCCCGCTACGTCCGCCAGCATATCGACGCGAAGCGCCTCTTCGTCACACCGGCTGAAGAAGCTGTCGAGAGCGCTTCGGACGTGCTCTACCACTTGGACGAAGACCTTTCATTCAAGACGGTGGCAGATTATGAGAAATACCTCCGGGAACAGGGAATTTATCGGGAGAAAGCCCCTAAAATCGCAATCGTAGGCGGTCTGAACGACCCCTTCAGCGGCAACCGGGCCAACATCGACAGCCTGATCGTATCGCTGCAAAACGCAGGAATGAACGTCTATCCCGTTTCGTCGTACCGCCAGCGTTTGGCGTTCCTGCGGGAAATCGGCCCCGACGCGGTCATCCACTTCGCGCATGGGCGCATGGTCATGGGCCAGGCCGACGCAGCCGTGGAGTGGCTGAAGGAGCGGAACATCCCGATCTTCTCGCCGCTCTCCATGCTGGAAACGCAGGAGGAGTGGGAAAGCGACCCGATGGGGATGTTCGGGGGATTCATGTCCCAGAGTATCGTCGTACCCGAACTGGACGGCGCGATCTACCCCTACGTGCTGAACGATCAGGAACTGGACGAAGAGGGAATCTACCTCTTCAAGGCCATTCCCGAACGGCTGAAGAATTTCACCCGGATCATCGGCAACTTCATCTCGCTGAAACGGAAGCCGAATGCTGAAAAGAAAGTAGCGATCTACTACTTCAAAGGCGCCGGACAATCCTCGCTGACGGCCCAGGGACTGGAAACGGTGCCGTCGCTCTATAATCTTCTGAAACGGCTCAAGGCCGAAGGCTACACGGTGAAAAACCTGCCTGCGACCGAAAAAGAGTTCGAAAAGCTGCTGATGACGCAGGGTGCCGTATTGAGCACCTATGCCGAAGGAGCTTTCGACGACTTCCTGAAAAACGGCCGTCCGGCACTGGTCGGAAAGTCGGAATACGAATCCTGGGTGCAGGACGCCCTGCCCGAAGAGCTCTATGCCGACGTCGTGCAACTGTACGGCGAAGCGCCGGGCCGCTATATGAGTACGGTCCGGGAGGGCGAGCCGTGCCTGGCCGTAGCCCGCATCGATCTGGGCAACGTCGTGCTGCTGCCGCAGCCCATGGCTGCGGTCGGCGACGACGCCTTCGCCATCGTACACGGCGCCAAAACCGCTCCGCCCCACCCCTACATCGGCGCCTACCTCTGGGCGCAATACGGCTTCGGAGCCGACGCGATGATTCACTTCGGCACACACGGCAGCCTGGAGGTCACGCCCCGGAAACAGGTGGCGCTCTGCCGCTACGACTGGCCCGACCGTCTGGTGGGCACCCTTCCCCACTTCTACTACTACACCATCGGCAACGTCGGCGAGAGCATGATGGCCAAACGCCGCTCGTACGCTACGACGATCTCCTACCTGACCCCGCCGTTCACGGAGAGCAAGACCCGGGGACAGTACAAGGAGCTGATGAACAAAATCGAAGCGTACTACAAGACCGACGAGGCCCGCCAGCCGGAGGCATCGATCGCCGTAAAAAAGATCGCCGTGAAGATGGGCCTGCACCGCGACCTGCGGCTGGACAGCCTGCTCACGCAGCCCTACACTGCCGAGGAGATCGCCCGCATCGAAAACTTCGCCGAGGAGATCGCCAACGAAAAGATGACCGGGCAGCTCTATACGACGGGCGTTCCCTACTCGCCGGAGAAGATCCGTTCGTCGGTAATGGCCATGAGCGCCGACCCGATCGCATACAGCGTAGCGGCCCTCGACCGCCAGCGCGGAAAGGTAACCGACTCGCAGCTCAAGAGCCAGGCATTCTTCACGCAGCACTATCTGGAACCGGCCAAACAACTGGTCCGCCAGGTACTCGGCGGACAGAAAGCCGACGACGCACTGGTCTGCCGCGTAGCGGGAATCACCCCGGAGAAGCTCGCCGAAGCGCACACGATCCTCACTCCGCCCCGGCGAGGTATGATGATGGGCCGCGCAACTACTCCTACGGAATATACGGCCGATCAGAAACGCGAAGCGCAGGCCATCGCCGAAGTGGAGCGTACCGTGACGAATATCCAGAACTACAAACGGGCGCTGGAGGAGAGTCCGGAAATGGAGATGCGCTCGATTCTGAACGCTCTGGCGGGCGGATACGTCGCACCGACTTCGGGCGGCGATGCCGTGGCCAATCCGCAGGCGGTGCCTACGGGCCGCAACCTTTATGCTGTGAACGCAGAGACCACCCCGTCCGAACAGGCCTGGGCCAAGGGCAAGGAGCTGGCGGAGAATACGCTCGCACAATACAAGAAAACGCACGGCGACTATCCGCGCAAAGTCAGCTACACCTTCTGGAGCAGTGAATTTATCGAGAGCGAAGGTGCGACGATCGCCCAGGTGCTCTACATGCTGGGCGTAGAGCCGGTACGCGACGCCTACGGCCGCGTGTCCGACCTGCGGCTGATCCCTTCCGAGCAGTTGGGCCGGCCCCGCGTGGACGTAATCGTGCAGACCTCGGGGCAGTTCCGCGACCTGGCGGCATCGCGCCTGGCACTGATTTCGCGGGCCGTCGAGATGGCGGCGGCAGCGACCGACGACCGGTACGGCAACCGCGTGGCGGAAAGCACGGTGGAGACCGAACGCCTGCTCGTCGAGCAGGGCGTATCCCCGAAAGACGCGCGTGAAATGTCCACGCAGCGGGTATTCGGAGGTGTGAACGGCATGTACGGAACCGGCATCCAGGACATGATCACCAGCGGCGACAAGTGGACCGACGAACAGGAGATCGCCGACGCCTACATCAACAACATGGGCGCCGTGTACGGCAGCGACGAAGAGTGGGGAGAGATGAAGGCCGGACTGCTGCGGGCCGTGCTCCACAACACGGACGCCGTCGTACAGCCCCGTCAGAGCAACACCTGGGGCGCGTTGAGCCTCGATCACGTCTATGAGTTCATGGGCGGGATGAACCTGGCCGTACGCAATGTCACGGGCAAGGACCCCGACGCCTATTTCGCCGACTACCGCAACCGCAACAACGTCAAAATGCAGGAGCTCAAGGAGGCTATCGGCGTGGAATCCCGCGCCACGATCTTCAATCCGGAATACGTCAAGGAGGTGATGAAGGGCGGCGCATCGAGCGCATCGCAGATCACCGAGGTCGTGACCAACACCTACGGATGGAACGTCACCAAACCCGATGTCATCGACAAGGAGATGTGGGACCGGATCTACGACGTGTATGTCGAGGACAGCTACGGCCTGGGAACCGAACAGTTCTTCCGTCAGCAGAATCCGGCAGCCCTGCAGGAAATCACGGCCGTAATGCTGGAAACTGCCCGCAAGGGAATGTGGAAAGCCTCGGAGCAGCAGCTCAACACACTGGCGAGCCTGCATACGGAGCTGGTCGAAGAGTTCGGCTCGACGGGCAGCGGATTCTCGGGCGGCAACGCCAAATTGCAGGAATTCATCGCCGGACGGGTCGCTCCGCAGCATGCGGCGGCCTACAAACAGCAGATCCAGACCATGAAGACCGTACAAAGCCCGGATAACAAGAACGGGATGGTACTCAAGAAAGACGAAGTGTCCAGCGGTGAGCAAGGTCGGAAAAACGCCCTGAACGGCGTATGGATCGCCGGCGGAGTACTGGTGTTGTTCGTCGTCCTGCTGCTGGTGCTCCGCAAAAAGAGAAAAGACAACTAATACGATACTATGCAACTAATCATCAGCGTACTCATCCTGTTCATCCTCATCAACTGCGTGCTCAAACTCAGTTTCTGGAGGATCTGGCAGGCCGCTCTGTTCGGAGCGGTGTGCGGCGCCTTCGTCATCGTGACCTACCCGTACGCCATTCTGCAATCGAAGACACAGTTGGCCGACTACCTGCAAAACACGACGGCTCTGCAAAATATGGCCGTTATCATCACGCTCGAATCGGTCGTCTGCTTCGCCTACTGCATCGCCGTGCTGCGGGGTTGGTTCGGACAACAGGAACGATGGTGGGTGAAACCCCTGAAGTGGTACCCCAGCCTGCTCGTCTTCCCCGTGCTGTTCTACCTGCAGACCGAATTGGTGTTCAGTTTTCCCGGAACGTCGTTCTCGGCGATCTCCTATGCGTTCGCCGCAGCCGTCGTCGTGCTGTTTCCGCTGCTCTGCTACCTTTTCCGGCTCCTGCTGCCGGAAAAGGAGATGCGGCTGGAGACGCACTTTCTGGTGAGTCTCTTCGTCTGCATCATCGGTCTGCTGACCACCGTCAACGGCAATGTAACCTATCCGGCGGTCGATGAGCCGACGAACTGGCGGGCACTGGGATTCGCCTTCGGACTGTTCCTGGTTCTCTTCGTGCTTGGAGCGCTCTGGAACCGCATCAAATGGATCGTCCTGCAAAAGAGAAACGCCCGCAAAAAACATTCGACACAACCCCGAACCGTCATAAATTCCAAGAAATCGTAAAACAAATAAACTTATATGGAAACCATTTCACAAGTACTTTTCTGGGTGGCCAACAGCCTGCTTATCCCGGATATTCTGCTGCTGTTGCTGCTGTTCATCCGCGCCCTGCTGCTCGTGGGCGGCATCTACAACCAGTACATGGCCAAACGCAAGAACGACAAGCGACTGAACGACCTGATCAAAAACCTGACACCGGACAAGGTGGACGACCTGCGCAAAGCGCTGCCCGCGAAAGACAACTCGCTCTACATCCGCTACCTGCGCGACCTGCTGACCAACCCGGCCAGCCAGGATTACGCAGACTACCTGATCTCGAATTTCGAGAACGACGCCGAGAAGGACGTCATCCTGTCCAAACTCCTCACAAAGATCGGCCCCGTACTGGGTCTGATCGGCACGCTGATCGCCATGAGCCCGGCGCTCGTGGGACTCTCGACGGGCGACATCGCAGGTATGTCCTACAATATGCAGGTCGTATTCGCCACGACGGTCGTGGGCCTCGTGATCAGCGGCGTGGGCCTGGTATCCCTGCAATTCAAGCAGCGCTGGTATGCCAAGGATGTCAATAACCTGGACTACGTATCACGGAAACTGATCGAAAAAAACACGGAAGCATGAAACCGACCCGCAGAAAAAGCAAGTTCGCCGTACAGGAAGACTCCGATCCGCTGAGCGTGGTGGTCAATCTGTTCGACGTGGCGATGGTCTTCGCCGTAGCGCTGATGGTCGCTATGGTAATGCATATGAACATGACCGAAGTATTCACGCAGGAAGATTTCACCGTAGTGAAGAACCCCGGCAAGGAAAATATGGAGATCATCATGAAGGAGGGCAACAAGATCAACAAGTACACCCCCTCCGAACAGCAGGGTTCCGGTGCGAAAGGCAAGCGCGTCGGCATCGCCTACGAACTGGAAAACGGAGAAATCATTTATGTACCAGAATAATAAACAGAACGGAAAATGAAAAAGATCCTCGTATCGTTGATCTGCTGCCTGACCGCAACGCTCGGTTGGGCACAGGAGAAAAATGCCTACACGCTGTTCGACGCCCAGGGCAATCGGGTCGATTACACGCAGATGATGGACGTGCTCGAACGGCAGGATGTCGTATTCATCGGCGAAATCCACAACTGCCCCATCGCCCACTGGATGGAATACGAAATCGTCAAAGACCTTTACGACCGGCACGGCGACCGGCTGATGATCGGCGCCGAAATGTTCGAGCGGGACAATCAACTGATCCTCGACGAATACCTGGCCGGAATGATTACCCCCGAACGGTTCAACGCCGAAGCCAAGCTCTGGCCCAACTACAAGACCGACTACTCTCCGATCGTCGAATTCGCCAAAGAGCACAAGATTCCCTTCGTCGCCACGAACGTAGCACGCCGCTACGCCAACATGGTCGCCAAAGGCGGATTCGAAGCGCTGGACGGGCTTTCGGACGAGGCGAAACGGTATATCGCACCGCTGCCCCTGAATTACGTGCCCAACAAGAGCGTGGATGAATATTTCGGGGCCATGAAGATGCCGGGGATGAAACAGAGCGCCGCAGAAAACCTTTCGAAGGCACAAGCGGTCAAAGACGCTACGATGGCCTGGTCGATCGCCGAACGGATGCAGTCGAAACTCGTCCACATGAACGGCAACTTCCACTCGACGGACCACTGCGGCATCATTACCTACCTCAATCAGTACCGTCCCGGTCTGAAGATCGGCACGGTGGAGGTCATCCGGCAGGAAAATACCGACAAGCTCGATCCCGAAGCACTCGGTAAGGCCGATTTCTTCATCTGCGTACCCAAAGACATGACCTCGACGTTCTGATCGCAGACAAACGAAAAAAGAGGGGACGATTTTCCGTATCGTCCCCTCTTTTTTTGTCGCGCCGGCCTTTTCGGATCGTCCGGACGCTATTTTATGCGAACAAGGCTTCCGTTTTGGCGATCACCTCCTCCGGGTCGGGATCGATCGGGAAAACATGATCGGGCTTCAGGTACCACAGCGTTTTATCCTCCTTGAAATGGAGTTCGCCGCCGCCCGTAATATTCAACATCACCACGGCATCTTTGGCGATCTTACCCTCTTCTACGGCCTTGATGAGCGATGCGGTGGCGATGCCGGCCGCCGAATAGATATCGACGCCTTCCAACTCGAGGAACAGACGCCTCGCTTTGCGGGCGTGGGCATTGGTCAGCGCGAACATCTCGCCGTCGGTGGCTTTCAGCGCATCGTAAAGACCGCCGGCGATACTATAAGGCGGTTTGCGGTTCGACAGCACCTTGGCGTCGATGATCTCCACGTCACGGCGGGCTTTGTCGTCGTCGTAATGGAGCATGTCGCGCGAATCCTCCCGCCAGGCGTTATACATCGGCACGAACGGCGCGTTCTGCGAAACCATCAGCTTCATCAGGTGATTGCCGAAACGTCCGTCCTCGATAAGGCGCATATTGGCTTCCCATGCGGCAATGGCACCCGTACCGCTGCCGACGGCCTGGAAATAGTAATCGGGGATCCGACCGATGGTCGTCGCTGCCGACAGTACGGTAGTCGCCATACCGTCGCGGCGTGCCACGTTCTTCGCACCGCCCTCGGCATAAAACTTATCGCTCTTGAGTGCCAAGTTGCTCAAATGGATCGCATCGAAATAATCTCCGCCCTTCTCCGAACAGATCAGTTTCACGCAAGGATCCAGCAGTTCGTCGAACCACAGGGCATCGAGGTTGTCGGCAGGCACCGACAAGAGCAGCGGAATCCGGTTGTCGGAGCAGACCTTGGCGAAGGCGCGGGCCGTATTGCCGGCCGACGCCACGACAAGCACCCGCTTCTCGTTCTCGTCGATACGGGCACAGACGCTGTAAGCCTCCGTCTCCTTGAACGAACAGGTAGTCATGTGCGCCCCGATAGCCGGGTAATAGCCGTTGAAGGTAATGTAGAGATTTTCCAGCCCGAGGTGCGCAGCCAACCCTTTACTTTTGTAGGTCACCGGAGCCTTCGAGTTTTCCAGCATTCGCCGAACAGGCAGCCAGTCGGCGAACTTGTAAAACCCGTATTCATCGGATTTGAGTTCGAGCTGCTTTTTTGCATAACGAGTACGGATCAACGAAGGACACTTGCACTGGGCATCGTCCAGCGTCCACCCTTCGTCCGGAAACTCCCGGCCGGTAGCGACACACTCCAGCGTGTAGGAAGTAGGGGTAAAATCTTTCATCTATTGCGGTTTAATGATTACGACATACGGGACTTGAAATCCTCGTAGCCGAATTCTCTGATTATTTCTATTGCTCCGTCGCGGCGCACGATGGCGATCGCAGGATGCGCCACGCCGTTGAACATCGTGGTCTTGACCATCGTATAGTGAATCATATCCTCGAACACGATGCGATCGCCGACCCGCAGGTCGCGGTCGAAGATCCAATCCCCGTAGTAATCCCCGGCCAGACAACTGTTGCCGCCCATACGCCAGCCCTTCTCTCCCGGTTCCGGATCGCGGGCCCCCAGGATCGCCGGTTTATAGGGCATCTCCAGGCAGTCGGGCATGTGGCAGGCGAACGACACGTCGAGCATCGCCGTACGCACGCCGCCGTTCTCAACGATGTCCTCCACGGTCGAAACCAGGTAACCCGTCCGCCAAGTGAAGGCGCTGCCGGGCTCCAGGATCAAGCGCAGGTTCGGATATTTCGCCTTGAACTCCTGCAAAATGCGGATCAGCTCGTCGCAATCGTAATCCTTGTGGGTCATAAGGTGTCCGCCGCCCATATTGAGCCATTTGATCCGGTCGAGGAAACGACCGAAACGCTTTTCGACGGCATCGAGCGCCAAGCGCAAATGTTCGGGGCGGGACTCGCACAGCACGTGGAAATGCAATCCTTCCACCCCGGCGGGCAGCTCCTTCAGCTCCCCGGCGGGAATACCCAGCCGCGAACCGGGCACGCAAGGGTTATAGAGATCGGTTTCTACCGGCGAATAGCCGGGGTTGATCCGCAGGCCGCACGAAATACCGCGCAGCAGGGCCATCTGTCCGAACCGTTCGAACTGCGCAACGGAATTGAAGGTGATGTGATCGCTGCAATCGAGAATCTCTTCGATATTCCGGTCGGTATATACCGGAGCGTACGTATGCGCCGGACGGCCGAACTCCTCGAAAACCAGCCTCGCCTCGGCCAGCGACGAAGCGGTGGCTCCGTCGGAATGTTGCGCAAGCTCCGGGAAAATACTCCACATGGCACAGGCCTTCAAAGCGACGATCACTTCGGCACCGCTCTCCCGGCGAACGCGGTCGATGACCGCCAAATTCCGGTCGAGCAACTGCTCATCCAGCACAAAGCAGGGAGAAGGTAATTTTTGAAAATCGATCATGGATTTCCGATGCTGTTTCAAATTCACGCAAAAATAGAAAAAACCTCCCAACCGGGATTCAAAAATCCCGGCTATTTGGAATAAATAAGTATTTATACCTACCTCTTTTCACACCAATACAGACCGATAAAAAAGTCCGGACGGTACATACCATCCGGACTTTCAAACCAATTATCGAAACCCGATCAGACTTCCAGATCGACGTCGAATTTCTCGACCCAGGGCAATCCCTGCGGTCCCAGTTCGGCCAGGAACGGATCAGGATCGAACTCCTCGACGTTGAACACGCCCGCACCGCGCCAAAGCCCCTTGGCCCACATCGAAGCGCCCAGCGCCGCCGGAACGCCCGTAGTAAAGCTCACGGCCTGCGTACCGGTCTCCTGGAACGCCTTCTCGTGATCGCAGTTGTTGTAAATATAATACGTACGCTCCTTGCCGTCCTTGATACCCCGGATGCGGCAGCCGATCGAAGTCTGGCCGTGATAGTTCGCACCCAGCGACTTGGGATCGGGCAGCACGGCCTTCAGGCCGATGCGGATGGCCATGATGAGGACAAAGCCCACCACCAGCCGCAGCGCCCCGCCGAAGAACCCGTTTGCGGAACGGAATTCCACCAGCCCGTCCTCCAGCCACATGCCCAGCACGGCGCCCACGCCCATCGCCAGCGTCTTTATGCTGTCGCCGGAGGGGTTGACCAGCAGCATGAGGCCGGAAAGCAGCACGGCAGCGCCCAGCAGCAGGATGCGGTGCTGATAGAAGCGGCGGAACAGCAGTCCGCACACCCACGCACACAAAAGGCCCAGCACCGCGCCCACTATGGTATCGGTGGGGTAATGGACGCCCAGATACACCCGGGAGGTCATCACCAGCAGGATGATGGCCACACCGCAGATCTTCACCCACGGGCGGCGCCCGTTCATCAGGCTGCCGTAAATGCTGCCTGCGGTCTGGCTGTGGCCGCTTGGGAAGGACCACGAATCGGAAAGATGCTCGGTATCCACCAGCAGACCCTTGGTTTTCACATAGCGCAGGTCGCTGAAGTTCTCATTGAGGAAGGGGCGGGGGCGGCAGATCAGATCCTTCATCAGGCCGTTAAGGCTCATGGCGGTGTACAGGGAGAACAGCATATATTCGCCCAGCCGCTTATTCCAGCACCAGTACACGCCGATCAGCAGCAGGATACAGCAGGTCTCCTCACCGAAGAAGGTGAAGAACAGCATCACCTTATCCATCACGGCGCTGCCGATGCTTTGCGCCGCCGCCATCACGGCATGATCGAAGGGTTGACAGAGCTGCAAAAGGGTAGCCATAGGGGGAACTCCTTTCGGTCACTTTTTGTTTTCCCGTCCCGGCCGATATGCCCGGTTCGGAGGGGCTTTTGCAAAAGACGGCAGACTATGGGGGTCTGCCGTCCTGCGGACAAAATTACAGAATGACTTCGCCGTAAACCTCACCGGAGCAGCCGGCGGCGTTGGCTTCATCGGTATCCAGATGGCAGGCGGTCCCGGCGGTGGGGGTCACGCGGCAGACGACGTCGCCGAATACCAGGCTGCGGCCGTTGCTTTCAATGGCCAGCTGCACGATCTGCTTATCCTTGACGCCGAACTTCTCGCCGTCCTCGGGGGTGAAGTGGATGTGGCGCTTGGCAACGATCACGCCCTCCTTCAGTTCGATCTCCCCCTTGGGACCGACCAGACGGCAGCCGGGGGTGCCGTCCAGATCGCCGGACTCCCGGACGAACGGGGCGATGCCGATGGAACGGGCGTCGGTCATGGAAAGCTCCACCTGGGTATAGCGGCGCACCGGCCCCAGAACAGAGATCATCCCCATCGATCTTTTGGGGCCGATGACCTCGACTTTTTCATTGGTGGCAAACTGTCCCGGCTGGGAAAGCGCCTTTTTGAAGGTCAGCTCGAAGCCCTTGCCGAACAGGGTCTCCAGATCCTCCTGCGTCAGGTGCAGGTGACGGGCGGACGTTTCTACTAATACTTTTGCCATGGTGGGATTGCCTCCTTAACGGTGCCCTTTCCGCTTTGGGAAAAGGCAGAGCCTTTCTTAAATATTTCTATTTTATTATAGCACCGCAAACGGGTTTTGCAAAGGGTCAATTTTTCTGTTATAATGGGGGAAACCACGATAATTCGCCCAAAGGAGGACGCACCCATGATGGACTGGGATACCCTGACGCAAACGACGCTGCACTGCACCGCCTGCAAGCTGTGCGAGGGACGCAAAAATGTGGTATTCGGGGTGGGGGTGCCCACCGCCGAGGTCATGTTCATCGGGGAGGGGCCGGGCCAGCACGAGGACGAGCAGGGCGAGCCCTTTGTGGGGCGCAGCGGCCAACTGATGGATAAGATGATGAACTACATCGGGCTGGACCGCAGCCGCAATGTTTACATCGCAAATATCGTAAAATGCCGCCCGCCGCAAAACCGCGACCCGCTGCCGGAGGAGTCCAAGGCGTGCATCCCCTGGCTGCGCCAGCAGTTCCAGATCTTGCAGCCGCGCATCGTGGTCTGTCTGGGGCGCATCGCCGCACAGCAGATGATCGGGCCGGAGTTTTTGATCACCCGGGAACACGGCAAGTTTTTTGACAAGCAGGGCACCTTATTTATGGGCACCTACCACCCCGCCGCCCTGCTGCGCTACCCCGTAAACAAGCCCGCAGTGTTTGGCGATTTCGTAGCCCTGCGGGAGAAAATCACCCAGGTGTGTGACCACACCTACTAACTTATAAAGGAGATGCCACCCATGCCGGAGACAGAATCCCTAGCGCTTACCCTACCCATCCGGCGGCTGGTGG
>ENA-ORPF01000581-ORPF01000581.1-human-gut-metagenome-genome-assembly--contig:-NODE-581-length-36490-cov-5.397200_pt1 | contig 36490 bp, 35 predicted proteins | sample MGYA00242140_ERZ509070 | MGnify/ENA primary metagenome ERZ509070 (study PRJEB26280, sample SAMEA2338713) | human gut metagenome | biome: human gut; feature: human-associated habitat; material: faeces... | reverse complement strand
GCGCATAAAAATACCCTCCTTACTGGTTTTGTCCAGTAAAGAGGGTACATATCAATTGCTGGAAACGGTTATAATTTTATGCTTTTGTCAGCGCTTCTTTAAAATTTTTAGAATCTAAAATCGCGGCTGCCATGCTCAATATCGTCCAGATGCTCAGCGCATACTTGACGTACCTTTTCCTGCGGAATGTTCAAAAGCTCTGCCTTAATCAGCTTTTCGCCAAGCTCACGGGTTTCAGGGCTTGCGTAGTCCACAAGGTATTCCTTTAAGGTCATGAGAGCGTTGGGGTGGCAGCAGTTTTGGATTTGCTTAGCCTTGCACAGCTCCATAAAGCGGTCGCCGGTGCGTCCTGCACGGTAGCAGGCAGTGCAGAAGGAGGGCAGGAAATCCATTTCCATCAGCCACTTAATAACCTCATCAAGGGTACGTTGGTCGGAAACGTCGAACTGCTCGGTGTCGTGCGGGCGCTCTTCCTCAGTATAGCCGCCAACGGAGGTGCGGGAAGCACCGCTGATTTGAGAAATGCCCAAATGCAGAGCCTTTTCACGTACAGCCTGGCTCTCACGAGTAGAAATAATCATACCGGTGTAGGGAACAGCAATGCGGATAATGGCAATGATTTTAGCAAAGATCTCGTCGTCAATGCCATTGTCAAATACGCCGGGGTCAATATCATCAGCACGCTTGATGCGAGGTACGCTGATGGTGTGGGGACCAACGCCATGAACTTCCTCCAAATGCTCAGCGTGCATCAAAAGACCAGCCAGCTCGTACTTGTAGCGCTCCAGACCAAAGAGAACGCCCAAGCCCACATCGTCAATACCGCCCTCCATAGCGCGGTCCATAGCCTCAGTATGGTATGCGTAGTTATGTTTAGGTCCTTTCGGATGAAGCTGCTCATAGCTCTCCTTGTGATAGGTTTCTTGGAACAGGATATAGGTACCAATGCCTGCTTCCTTCAGCTTGCGATAGTTTTCAACTGTAGTAGCAGCAATGTTGACATTAACGCGGCGGATAGCGCCGTTTTTGTGTTTGATGGAGTAAATAGTGTTGATACACTCCAAGATATATTCAATAGGATTGTTGACCGGGTCTTCACCAGCCTCCAAAGCCAAACGCTTGTGGCCCATATCCTGCAGAGCAATAACCTCGCGGCGTATTTCATCCTGAGTCAGCTTTTTGCGGCCAATATGCTTGTTTTGGGCATGGTAGGGACAATATACGCAGTGGTTGATGCAGTAATTGGACAAATACAGGGGCGCAAACAAAACGATACGGTTGCCGTAAAAATCCTTCTTGATTTGCTCAGCCAGACGGCAGATAGCCTCTATACGCTCAGGATCATCGCAGGCCAGCAGAACAGAAGCCTCGCGATGGCTCAGGCCATTGCGCAGCTCAGCCTTGGCAATAATAGCGTCTAAAAGCTCCTTGTTGTCCTTGTTAGCCTCAGCATATGCCAGAGTGTCCATAATCTCCTCATGGCTAATGAACTCTTCGGCCTTCATAGATTTTACATTATACAAATTTATTCCTCCTTACAGGTCAGAAAAAGCTTCCCCGTCAGAAATTTCAGGCACATACTCCTGATTATAAACAATATATCATATGCCGGTGTATTTTTCAAATAATGGGGAAGGAAAAGATTGCAGCAAGATATGTTATGGTATTGTGACTTGGAAAATTTGCCTCTCACTTATATAGTGACATCAAAAGTGGTAAAATAGGCTCCGTACCAGAAAAAAATTTTAAAATTTTTTATTTTTCTGCAGAACTAGGGTAAATATATAACTCTCAAAGGGGAGATTTGCTGGTAACTTAAGCCATATTTATGGGTATTGCTAAAAAAGGGGCAGAAACTGAGCTTTTTATCTGCTTAGTTGCTTTTTGTTCTTTTCATGAGCTGTTCTAAAAACTTTTGAAAAAAATTTTAATTAATGGAGCCTATTTTGCTGTAAAAGATGCCACTATATAAGTGAGACTTCTTTTTTTTCTTTTTCTTTTTTTTCTTCCCCGCCTCTCCCTGTTCGTAGTAACAGTTACTATTAACCATAAATCTGAAGTAGGTACTAAAATATTAGTATTGTTATATCTAGGATTTATGTAGTACGTATACTTAAATAAAAGCTTTAAAGATATTTAAAAGCTAATTACTAAATTAAATAAAAATAAGATTATGAAATAGATTGATAATAAAAAGATTATGCATAAAAATAAAAAGAGTACTCACTTAAGAGTACTCCCTTTACTACTTCTATTCAGTTAATTTTCTCATTTTAGCTAAGCCTTTACGATATACAGAACGTACAGACTCATATGGTATATCCAATACTTTACTTACTTCTTTCAGGTTCCTTCCTTCTAGGAAAACCATGGTTAGTATAATGCGTTGTTTTGGAGATAGTCTGCGAAGAATTTCCCAAATTAATCGTCTGATTTCAAAATCATAGATATAATTCCGTGGGTCAGCTATTTCCTCTTGACTCTCATCATCCGTAACCAGGGGAACCTCTAATCTTTGAACTTCTTGATGCTTGCAGATTCTCAGCAGCTTGTACCGCAGATGAATTTGCAGCAGACCCGGCAAATGAACAAAGTCATTGCCTTTGTACTTCATAATGAACTCCAGAAAAATAACCCAGGCGATATTTACTGCATCCTCGCCAAGGTGGTCCTTGTAGTAGCTATTGCCCGCAACCTTTTTGATAAGGGGAATAAAACGGTTACATAATTCATCAATAGCCTTTTGGTCGTTTTCTTGTGCACCACGCACCAGCTGACACAAGATTTCAGCGTTGTTACTGCTTTGTTGGGTACTGCAGTTTGTGTTTACCATTTGATCATGTTACAACTCCTTTACTTGAATTTATATATTTACAGTAAATGATCAAAGGCTTTTGTCGGTACTTCTTAATGACAAAGTCCATAATCTACTCATATTATAGCATATACTTATCAGAAAATTGGAAAATGTCAAATTTATTGTACATTTAATTTGGTATAATATTGCAAACAGCTATTTTTAAAATAGACGATATAAAAATTTTTTCTGAAAGGAGTAAGACAATGGAAATCGAACGGTATTGGATTGAAAATATTGGTCATGTGCTCAACGAAATTCGTGCTGTTTTTGGGTATACTCAGGAGCAGGTGGCAGAGCGTTTAGGCATAAGCCGTCAGCAGCTGATTAATATTGAGCATGGCAAAAATTACATGCGGCTGGACAATCTATTAAAGCTATGTGCTGTGTATGGCATTGAACCGGGACAGCTGTTTGCACAGGCTGGGGTGGATATAAAGGCCAAACAAAGCAGCCTCAAAGCAAAGGCAAAGCCTAAAAGCAGACGCAAATCCTGAAAGGCAGCAGAGCATAAATGCTGAGGTCGTGGACGGAGGCTTTAGCATTATGTGCCTGCAAGGGGGAGGGTGAAGTGTGATTGAAGATGAGGCTCTCCTTTTAAGGAGAGCTGGATGTGAGCGTAGCGAACAGACTGAGAGGTGTATGTGATAACTGCATTTTTAGTACCAGCCTATGAGTCATACTTTTTCGAGAAAAAGTATGCAAAAAGCTTTTACCGCTGCTCGGATTCCGGTGCCTATGTGCGGCTCCGGCATAGGGAGCAACGTGTATGTGTTGCGTGAGCTTTAGTTGTGGCTCCGCTGCTCCTCTCGCCCTCGCCTTTAGGTGTGAGTTCTGTCCTAGGTTAGCAAACAGTGGCGTGCTGTTTTGTTCGGCATCCGTTCCTCGCTGACGCGGAAGTAAGAGAGGCGTAGGGGACAAAAGTGGAGTTAGTTTTTTAGGTTAGGTGTGTGTGGTAAATGCGAGCAGTATTTGGAGCATTTAAAAAGCACAGCTTTGTGAGGGATTGCCTCATTGAGCTGTGCTTTTTTGTTTTATGGGGAAGATTTTATGATTTGCTATTAAAGTGACAATGCTTGGCAGGGGGATGGGGTAGAATAAAGTAATAAATATAAATCTATAAGTTTATATAAAAAAGTGACTCCGTTATAAAATTGGGAATGTTCTTAAGTTGTCTTTTTACTGAACACGCTTTGTTAAGGTTAAATCTTCTTTAAAGAACGCGTATATGCATAAACGGATGAATATTAAAATGATTATAAATAACCATTGGCAAATTAAAGCGGTTAAACTATAATACAGACATAGACTTGAATATATGATTAAACGGAGGGACACGAAATTGGATAATAAAGAATTACAAGAAAAAGTTCGGAAGAATTCCTTATATATTGACAATGCGATAAGAGGGTATGCTCATAGAAGCGACTATACTACCTTTGCGGGAATGACTTACTTATTATACAAAGTGAGCGTGCAAATAAATCCCAATATTACCTATCAAGAGATTTTGGCATCTCTCAAACCAGAAGAACAAATGCTTATAGAAGATTGTTTGAGCGGTATTGATATTAATCAGAAAATGTGGGAGGATTTGAAAAACTTTGCTATGCAATCTGGAGCAGCTGTGTTTGCTCAAATTCTTTTACAACCGAGTTTTAATACAATGACTGAATATACTGGTGAGCGTCCTGAATCAATTTTAAAATTAGTCGATAATCTGTTGGATATACAGGTTGATGATGACTGCTGTGAGACATTTTCTGGCTGTGGTGATGCACTTCTTTATTTTGCAAATAAATATAACTGTGCATTTCATAGCATGGAAGTTAGTGCGAAATTAAAAGGCATTGCAGAGTGCAGGCTTGGTTTATTGAACAAAAACGTTAAAATTGAACAAGGCTGGTTCATTGAAAATGCGTATAATGCAAAGGCTGAATCTATCAAATATGATAAGATTTATTCCTTCCACCCATTAGGATTGCGAATTGGCGGAATGTATGGCAAAAACGTAGGCGATGAGTTCTTTGAAAATGCAAAGACGATATTTAAGAAACTGACCTTGAAAAAGAGCACTTCTTTTGATTGGGCTGTAGCTCTTACTTCTTCTTTAATGTTAAAAGATGGAGGTAAAGCAGTATTGGTTGTTCCTGATGGCTGTCTTTTTAACGGTTCTGATGAACAGGTTCGCAGATACTTTATAGAAAATGGGCTTTTAGAAGCTGTTATTGCATTACCTTCTAAAATGTTTATGAGCTTGGGCGTTAATGTATCTTTGCTGGTGATTAGCAAGGGAAATAAGTTTGCTAGATTAGTTAATGCACGTGACATTTGTCAAACTGGTAGAAGACAGAATACTTTTTCTGATGAAGATATTGCCAAGATTATAGACGAGTATAAGACTGGCGGCAAAAATACTGTTGATGTTACTCCTGGTGATGTTCAACCCAATATGTACACTTTATCTCCTGAAAGATATTTGGCAGCGGAGTCTTTACATCTGAACAATCCTGTTCCTTTGGAAGAAGTTGTTTTAAATATAGGTCGTCCTGCTCCGTTATCAGCTAAAGAATTAGACGAATATACTTCTGAGGAACCTACAGATATTCGTTTAGTAAGATTGGCAGATATCCAAGAAGGCGTAATTGGTGTTGATCTGCCTTATCTTAAAGATGTTGACAGCAAATATGAAAAATATTATCTTGAAGATGGCGATTTGATTTTATCTAAAATGGGTTATCCCTTTAAAGTTGCTATCGCAAAGGTAGAAGAGGGTGAAAAAATCCTGCCTGTTGGTAATATGTACGTAATTAAGGTTGATAAAGATAAGATTGACCTTCATTACCTCAAAGCTTTTTTGGAAAGTGCCAAAGGTATTGCAGTTCTTAAGAGTATTGCAGTTGGTACATCAATTCCTGTAATTAACGTAGCTGCATTACAAAAAATGCCTGTGGAGTTGCCAGATAAAGATATTCAGGACAAAATAGCAAAAAAATATCAGGCTGTTACTGATGAGATTGAGATTTTGAAAATGAAGCTTGCTAGAGCTACGGAAAAGCTTAGCAACATTATGGAAGAATAAAGAGGGTGAGGTACTGTGCTGAATACAAATCAAATCATTGACCTTGAAGAGAAAATACTTGAACGTCTCCAAGATGATTTTGAAGGAATACTTTCTAAACTGAACGCTAATGGAAAACTAGAAACTCTTTTAGAGCTTTTAGATATGTCAGACCTTTTAAAATCAGATTTATGCTATGTTCCGTACAAAAGTGGTAAAATTTATATCATAGGACAATGTGACGTGCAAATAAATCATATTTTAGGCGTTGTTAAAAGTATGGGATTTGACAAGAACAGATTTGAATTCTGCACGGAGTACGAAAAGATAAAGAGGTTTGATTTTAGAAAATTGTATTGGAAACCGGAAAACACTTTAGTACTGGTTGGACCTATGCCACATAAAACCAGTGGTAGTGGTGACTACAGTAGTGCTATTAGTGCATTAGAACAGGAAGAAGGAGCTCCGCATGTTATTAGATGCGAAGCCAACGGCCTAAAGATGACAAAATCTAGTATAAGATGTGCGTTGGAAAGTGCCTTAGAGCTAGGATATATTGCTGCATAGGTTAAAATAGAGGCTTTTTTAGAAATAAAAGGGGGAAATATAATGCCAAACACTAACATTGATATTTTGTGGGATGATAATCCTGTCGATATTACATCTGAGGCGAATTTTATTTGGAGTATTGCTAACAAGCTGCGTGGTGTGTATATGCCTGACAAATATGGTGATGTTATCATTCCCATGACCATTATTCGCCGTTTTGAATGTGCACTAGCCAAGACAAAGGATGCTGTTGTAGCAAAATACAAGGCAAATCCTAATTATCCGGCAAAGGCTATGTATAAGCTTTCGGGATATAGCTTTTACAATACTAGCGAATTTACCTTACAAGAGCTTTGCAATGATGCTGATCACATTGCAGAAAACTTTAAAGCTTATTTGCAAGGATTTTCTGCAAACATTCAGGATATTTTAAACAACCTTGAAATTGATGCACATATCAAGAAGATGAATTCCGAAGGCTGTTTGTTTAATGTTGTTAAAGCATTTTCCGAGCTGGATTTGTCCATAGAAACCTTTGATAGCATTAAAATGGGTTATATTTTTGAAAACCTCATTGGTCGCTTTTTCCAGAATGTAGATGCTGGTCAGTTTTACACTGGACGTGATATTGTAAAACTTGGTGTATCTTTATTGGTTTCCGAAGGCTGTGACGATATTTTTGATGATGGTAAAATCATTACCATTTGTGACCAAGCTGCAGGTACTGGTGGTATGCTGAGCACAGCTTATAGCTATTTTAACCATTATAATCCTACTGCCAATGTAAAACTGTTTGGTGTAGAGTTTATGGGCGTATCCTGGGCTGTAGGTATGGCAGAAATGCTTATCAAAGGTCAAGATGCATCTAACTTTGTTCATGCAGACTCCTTTAAAGAAGATCCATCTAAAGGAACTAAAATGCGTTTTATGCTGATGAATCCTCCTTTTGGTACACCCTGGTCTGGCAAAGATTCTAAGGCAGGTCAGGAAGAAGCTGTTTTGAAAGAATATAATAAAGGCTTAAATGGACGTTGGGGAGCAGGTCTGCCTAGCGGAAGTGACTCACAGCTGTTGTTTCTGCAATCTGCTATTGCAAAGCTTGATGATGAAATGGGCAGAGGTGCTATTATTCAAAATGGTTCTCCCTTATTTACTGGTGGAACAAGCTCTGGTGAAAGCCAGATTCGTCGTTGGCTTTTAGCAAATGACTTAGTAGAAGCTATCGTGGCTATGCCGACAGATTTGTTCTACAATACCGGTATTGCCAGCTATTGGTGGATTGTATCTAAAAACAAACGCCAAGAACGTAAAGGTTATGTTCAGCTGATTGATGCTTCTAATATTTTTCACAAGCTACGTAAACCTGTAGGCAATAAAAAGAACGAATTCTCTCCCGAAGACAGAGCTGCTATTGCTAAGCTGTATACTGACTTTGAAGAAAATGAATATAGCAAAATCTTCAAAAATGAAGACTTTATGTATCGTGAATATGCAGTAATGCAGCCATTGCAACGCAGCTATTCCATTACAGAAGAAAGCATTGAACGTATGCTGCAAAAGGGTGCTTTAAAAGGCCTGTGGGATGAAGCCAAGGTGGCAGAATTTGAGGAAAAAGGTACTACCTTAAGTGGCAAGGAACAAAACAAACTGGATGCCTTTTATTCAAGCAAACCTGTTTATGACGCTGTTTTAGAAAAGCTACAGGCTAATATTTCTGATGAAAAATGGCTTTCTCCTAAAGCATTTATGCCTGTATTGGTAAAGGTTCTTGACGATGTTGTAGACAGCAAGACCATTGATAAAATCATGGACGGATTGTCTATCATGGATAAAACTGCAGAAATCCAAAAGGACAAAAAAGGTAATATCATTTACGATACTGCAACCAAGGATACAGAAATAGTTAAATATAACGAAGACATTGAAGACTACATGGCTAGAGAAGTGCTTCCGCATATTCCTGATGCTAAATGGTTTTGGGAAGAGGATTTGACTAAAAAGAAACCTGTAATCAAGACTGGTGCCGAAATTCCTTTTACTCGCTATTTCTATAAATACCAAGCACCTAAACCTAGCGAAGAACTTTTAGCTCAATTTATGGAGCTTGATAAATCTGTAAATGAGCGTATTGCACGCCTTTTGAAATGAGGTGGATTCATTGCGTGAAATGAAAGATAGTGGAATTGAGTGGATTGGCGAAATTCCTAAAAATTGGAATTTAACTAAGATAGGGATGCTTTACAATCTTAGAAATATCAAGGTAAGTGACAGTGACTATCCACCGCTATCAGTAACAAAAATGGGCATTTTGCCACAATTAGAGAACGTGGCTAAAACAAATGCTCATGATGATAGAAAACTTGTCAAAGTAGGTGATTTCGTAATCAACAGTCGCTCTGACAGAAGAGGTTCTTGCGGAATTTCTGATTATGATGGTTCTGCTTCATTGATTAATACGGTGCTGACACCTAATGCATACATGCATTCTGGATACTATGGATGGCTTTTTAAAACGGCAGAATTTGCAGATGAATTTTATAAGAACGGACATGGAATCGTTGATGATTTGTGGACTACTGGTTGGCAGGAGATGAAAAGAATAGTATTACCTGTTCCTTCTTTAAACCAACAATGCTATATTTCAGATTACCTCGACTCTAAATGCTCTGAAATTGATGCAACATCCGAAGAGATTCAAAAACAAATCAGCATTTTGGAAGACTATAAGAAGTCTGTAATCACTGAAGCTGTTACTAAAGGTCTTAATCCAAATGTTGAGATGAAGGATAGCGGAGTTGAGTGGATTGGCGAAATTCCGAAAGACTGGAATTTAACTAAGATAGGAATGTTGTATCAGCAAAGAAAGACTAAAGTTAGCGACTGTGATTATCAACCATTGTCGGTAACTAAAATGGGAGTTTTGCCACAATTAGATAATGTTGCAAAAACTAATGCTCATGATGATAGAAAACTAGTAAAAGCAGGAGATTTTGTAATTAATAGTAGATCTGATAGACGTGGTTCATGTGGAATTTCTGACTATGACGGTTCGGTTTCTTTGATTAACACAGTTCTGATACCTATGTCATATATGCATCCAGGTTATTATGGATGGCTTTTTAAGACTGCAGAGTTTGCAGACGAATTTTATAGAAATGGACACGGTATAGTAGATGATTTATGGACTACTGGTTGGCAAGATATGAAAAGAATAGTATTACCTGTTCCTTCTTTAAATCAACAATGCTATATTTCAGATTACCTCGACTCTAAATGTTCTGAAATCGATTCCCTCATCTCTGAAAAGAAGCAGCAACTAGATGTGCTTGCAGAGTATAAAAAGTCCTTAATTTATGAGTACGTTACAGGTAAGAAGGAGGTTTAAGGAATGATTTATGAATCTATAGATATAACTGAATTTTTGAGAAAAAAATATGGTAGTTATGTTTGTGATGATATTACAAGTGTTGCTATGTTCAAGGAAAATAGGGACTATGGATGCTTGGTAAGTAGAGAAAAACAAACCGAATATGGTACAAAAAATATTGTGGAAAAGGAATATTTGACCGGTGAATCAAGTTATATGGATGATTTTCCAGAATGTCATTCTTTAGAAGAAGCTATACGAGAAATGTTAGATGATGCAGTTACTTTACACGTTTTTTTAGGTGTTTTGAATGATAATTATAAGGATTTAACCTTTTCAAAATGATAAGATATAAAAGGGGCGTGTTCTGTTTATGAATAATATCCTTACCGAAAAGGAGTATCAAGCCTATATTATTGAAAAGCTGAGTAATATTGGGTATGAGATTGCTCCTGCGTCTGAGTTTGATCGTCTTTTTGCTATTAACCGTAATGCCTTGTTCCGTTTCTTGAATGATACGCAGCCTAAGGCTATGGAGGATTTGCGAAAAATCTACAAGGAAAAAGCAGAGGAGACGATTGTTGCATTTATCAATCAGGAAGAAACTAAAGAGCGTGGTAGTCGTTTAGATGTTCTTAAGCATGGTGTGGAATTGGCAAATATTCATCTTGATTTGATGTATACCAAACCAGCAACTACATTTAACAAGGATTTGAATGAGCTGTACCATAAGAATTTTTTCACTGTTTCTGAAGAAGTTTGGGCGTCTGATGAGGAACGTATCGACCTCGTAATTTATCTTAATGGCCTTGCTGTTATGACTTTTGAGCTTAAATGCAATGCTGCAGGACAGTCTTATCAGGATGCTATTTACCAATATCGTATGGAGCGTAATCCCAAGGACCGCTTATTTCTTTGGAAAGCTGGTGCTTTAGTTAATTTTGCTATGGACTTAGAGCAAGTCTTTATGACTACCAAGCTTTCTGGCAGCAGCACTTTTTTCCTTCCCTTCAATATGGGTTGTGGTGAGGGTATTCAGGTTGGTGCTGGAAATCCTATTTGCAAAGATGAATACAGCGTTCATTATATGTGGGATAACATTTTGCAAAAGGATAGCTTACTGGAAATTTTCAGCAAGTTTATGTTCATTGAAATTTCTGAAAAAGAAGATACTAATGGCAAGCTGAAAAAGAACGAAACAGTAATTTTCCCTCGTTATCATCAGCTTGATGTGCTGCGTAAAGTGCTTGCGGATGTAAAGGAACATGGCAGTAGCTTAAACTATCTTTTGCAACATTCTGCTGGTTCTGGCAAAACTAATGAAATTGCTTGGCTTGCTCATCGTTTAGCTTCCTTGCACGATGCGGATAATAAGATTATTTTCGATAATATTATTATTTGTACTGACCGTGTAGTTGTTGACAGACAGCTGCAGCAGGCTGTTATGGGAATTGAGCATAAAGCAGGTCTTATAAGGGTTATGGACGATAAGTGTAATTCTATGGATTTGGCTAAGGCTTTAGCGGGAAATACTAAGATTATTGCTACTACAATCCAAAAGTTCCCTTATATTGTTGACAGTGTAAGTGGTTTGAAAGAGAAACGTTTTGCTGTAATTATTGACGAAGCACATTCATCTACTGCTGGTAAGAATATGGCTGCTATTACCAAATCGCTTGGTTCTGATGAAATTGAAACAGAGGTTGGTGTAGAAGACTTAATTTCAGATGAAATTAAACGTAACGGTAAGCAGCCTAATGTGTCTATGTTTGCTTTTACTGCGACTCCTAAGGCTACAACATTGCAGCTGTTTGGACGTATAAACGAAAAAGGTCATCATGAAGCTTTTCATATTTACTCTATGAAACAAGCTATTGAAGAAGGTTTTATCTTAGATGTACTGCAAAATTATATTACGTATGATACATTCTACAAGCTGAATAAAGAGATTGCAGATGACCCCGAAGTTAAAACTAACGATGCTAAACGTCAGATAACTCGCTTTATCCAATTGCACGAAACCAATATTGGACAACGCATAGAGATTATCGTAGAGCATTTCCGCAATAGTGTAATGAATGGTTTAAACGGACAAGCTAAAGCTATGGTTGTTACTGAATCTCGTGCCGGTGCTGTAAAATATCGTCAAGCTTTTGATGAATATATCAAGCGAAAGGGATACAAAGGATTGAAAGCCCTGGTAGCATTTTCTGGAAAAGTAACGGTGGATGGCAAAGAATATACTGAAGCTGGGATGAATGGTTTTTCTGAAAAGAAACTGACTGCTGAGTTTGATAAGGACGAATATCAGGTATTATTAGTTGCAGACAAATATCAGACTGGTTTTGACCAGAAAAAGCTATGTGCTATGTATGTGCTGAAAAGACTACATGGCGTAAATGCAGTGCAAACCTTGTCCAGATTAAACCGTATTTGTCCTCCTTTCGATAAGAAAACCTTTATTTTGGACTTTGCCAATACCTATGAAGATATTGAAAAGGCGTTTTCTAAATACTACACGGTAACATTATTGTCTAACACAATAAGTCCGCGTTCTATTTATGATTTAGAGGCGAAAGTTGATGGCTATTTCTTCTTAGATCCAGCTGATATAGAAAGCTTTAATGAAGTGCTTTACAAGAGTAAAGTTGATGCTAAGGATAAGCGTCAACTGACTTATTATCTGGAAAAAGCTGCTGCAGCTATCAAGAAAAATGATAAAATTCTGCAACGTGAGATAGTACTGGAAATTCGTCACTTTGTGCGTTGTTATGAATTTTTGATTCAGGCTACTTGCTTTGAAGACGTGGAACTTCATAAAAAGTATAATTTCCTCTCTTATTTACAGACATATATAAAGTTAGATAAAGAGGGTGGAGGATATAACTTAGACGGAAAAATTAAGGCAGACAATTTTGTCCAAAAGCAGTCTGGAGAACACAAAAATCCGGACCATAAGGCAGACCCGATTGTAAAGCTGCCTACGTCTGACCCTATGGGGATAACTCCGCCTAAGTATGAACTTCTGTCTCAAATCATAGAGGAAATCAATAACAGAACAGGTAAAGCTTATGATACTGATGTTTCTGTGAAATCATTGCTGCAGATTAGGGATATTCTTAAAAAATCTGAAGCTTTGCGTACCTCTGCAAAGAATAATAATGAACAGGATTTTGAGCTTGCCTACTATGATAGTCTTGATGATGCGTTAGTAGAAGGTATCGAACAAAATCAAGACTTTTATAGTCTTCTATTAGATAATGAAGAAATTAAACGTAGAACATTAGGTATTTTTGCACCTGACTTGTATCGTACTTTCAATAGTGAAGACAGTAAACAGAATATGACTTATACTAAGGCCACAGCTCAAGAGCAATTACAGGTTGCTGACGATAAGAGTGAAAGGTACGGGGAAAATAGTAGGGTTTGACTGGGAGAAAGGTCAATATTATGAAGGAATACAAGCTAACTAGAATAAATCAGGTAACTAGATCAGCTGAAGAAGGCAATCCAAAATCTATGTTTAAATTGGGAATGCATTATGCATATATTGCACTCGATGATTTGGCAGTTGGCGATAAAGGTGCAGCATATTTGCAGGCTTTGTATTGGTTGAGTGAAGCAGCCTCCGCAAAAGTATGGAAAGCATATTATTGGTTAGGATGTGTTATATCTGATATTGGTAGAATAACTTCTGGTGGTCCATATCATGCAATGTACATAAAAGAAGCTATAAAAAAAGATCCTGTTTATATTGATATAGTATCAAAGCTAAAAAATCAAGGGTTATTAGACGAAGACGATAATGTTGATATCTATGAAGTAAACAAGGCTTTTGTTTACCTATATAGAGGCATTTTCTTTAGCTATTGTCCATTGTATAATTACGACCATATTAGTACTAGGTGTTTCAAGATAGCTGCTGAAAAAGGCATTCCTGAAGCCGAAGCGGAATTTGGAAGAATATGCTACTATTGTTGGAATAATTGGTGTAATATTTTCCAAGATAAGAACCTAGAAGAAGCAAAAGAAATACTTGATGAAGAAGGCGTAACTGTTGCAAGCATTCAATCCTACTATTCTGATGCATATTATTGGTTAGTGAAAGCATTGGAACACGGAGAAGAGAAATATGTTGATTTGTTGCCAGAACTAATTAAAAGTAAAAAAGCTTTAGATTTCATTAGCGTGAATACTGGTAAGGTCAGCTAGATGCTAGAAAGATATTGATAGTGTAAAGCAAAGATTTTTAGGGGGTTATTGTATGTCTGAAATGAATAAAATTCAGGGTACGCCGTGGCACGTGGGAAGGTATACCCGTCAAGAGGGCGACGAGCGTCGTCATAAGTCTAACTGTGTTTATTTTAGGAAGAAGGATAAATTCTGTACCAAATGTTATGTGGGATGCATTGGTTCTGCTCATTGTGATTATTATGAAAGCAAAAAGGACGCTGCTGAGGAAAGCATTTTGGAAACCTGTACTAAGCTCCGCAATACCGAGGCTCTTAGAAAGCATGAAATGGCCAATAGATTTGCCTTTGTTGAGGGCATGAGGGTTTATCGGAAAAGCAATGGTGCCTTTGGCAATGTTGTGCGGGTGTACAAGAATCAAGGGGAAAAGTATGTAGACATTGATTTTGGCGGGAAGGTTGTGTCGTTTAATTACGAAAAAACAGTTGCAGCAGATGGATTTATGGTAGTGAAGAACAGATAGTTCGATGCAAAAGGGGATTAATGTATCGCTAGTTTTCCACTGTTTGCTGCATCTAACATTTTACAGAGGTGATTTATTATGATGCTCGTAAAAGGTCCTGATGGTTTATACATTATTACTCCTAAACATTCTGTAGGCGAAACCGTTTCCTGGCGATGTGATGACGGACAGTTGCTTTCCGGCGTGGTTAAGCACGTTGACAAGTCTGTGACCAGTGCTGGTGCTAAGGTTCAATATCATGTGGAAAGCACTTATTTAGGTGAGACCAAGATGTATGTTGTAGATTCTCAGGATGTTCTGCCTGAGGACGAATAATAATTGCAGCTATAGTTAAAATCTGTTATATTCTAACCAACAACAGCACTACCACCATCTTTCAGTGACGCATTCCTGGGATGGCGGTGGTGCTTTTGTTTTCTGAACTGTTAAGTATATCTTAATAGTTGGCTAGTATGGTGCAATATGGTAGGTGTCAAGTAAGCGTCAAATAGAAAGGGATTGCTCACCATATGACAGCCTAAAATTATGGTTCTCGGTATTTTTGGTAGCACAACTAGCGCAAGTTGCACTACTGTCATTGTCACTACTTGCAGGAACTGGCGCAAGTTGCGCAAAATTTTCGTATGAAAGTAGACATGAAAAAACGTTTGCTTTTAAAGTTAAGATATGTTATAATAACCTTAGTTGTACGGGTAGCCCTAAATTTTGGGGAGGTCGTACCTGGTTGTTTTGAACCAGTGGCACTTTAGTCGAGCTTTCGGCTAAGGTGCCTTTTTTATTTGATAATGCGCATTATCTGAACATTGAAAATGTGATATACTAAAGGAGGATAAAGATGAATCAATCCCAATACGAAGCTTTAACTATCCAAGATGATTTCATGTTCAAAAAGGTAATGCAGTGCAAGCGTATTTGTATGAGGCTTATTAGTGAGATTATGCAGGTGGAAGTGCGCGATATAACCTATCTGGAAACGGAAAAGACTATTGAGGCCTATATTGAAGGCCGGGGAATCAGGCTGGATGTGCTTGTTGCTGATGAAAAGGGTACTCATTATAATATAGAAATGCAGGTGCGCAATACTATAGGTACGTCCACGGGCAAGGCATTGCTGCCCAAGCGGACCAGGTATTACCAAGGCAGCATTGATACTGATATGCTGCAAAAGGGACAGAATTTTGATGAGCTGCCGCCTTTGGTGCTGATTTTTATCTGTGCCTTTGATTTGTTTAATCAGGATCGTTATCTGTATGAGTTTAAGAGCAGATGTACAGAAGATTATGATCTGGTTTTGGATAACGAAGTTACAGTGATGTTTTTAAATGCGTTGGGACACAGAGGTAATGTGTCTCAGCTAGTGAAGAATTTTTTACAATACGTCAATGACCACGTACCCAAAGATGACTTTACCAACGAGGTAGAGGATGAGGTGGTACGCTTGAACCACGATAAGGAAGTGAGGCGAGAGTTTATGGTACTGTCTACGAGGTTAAAGGATGCAGAAATGATTGGTGAAGAAAAGAAAGCTAGGAAAATTGCAATTAACATGCTTAAGAAGAGTTATGGATTGGATGAAATCATAGATTTAACCAACCTTTCCGAAGCAGAAATTCGTTCCATTGCTCGGGCTAATGGGTTGGAGGTAAAGGAGTAGAGTTTCATAGTTCAAGCGGTTGGAAAGTAGACATGAAAAAACGTTTGCTTTTAAAGTTAAGATATGTTATAATAACTGCAGTTGTACGGGTAGCCCTAAATTTTGGGGAGGTCGTACCTGGTTGTTTGGAACCAGTGGCACTTTAGTCGAGCTTTCGGCTAAGGTGCTTTTTTTTATTAGGAAAGGTGGGGATTACTTTGTTAGAGATGTTTTATAACGATAATATTCCTGAAGAACAGAAACAAATTGTACGAGAAATGATTAGACGTGGGTGTGATATAAAGGAGATTAAAAAATGCACTAATCTTAGTGAAGATGATATTGAGCAAGTTAGTGAAGAACATTTTGACGAATATTTTGGACATCAAGCTTATGAAATTTATCGTGAACAATACACTAAAGCTGTTGCGGAAAGACGTAAAATTGTTGGTGAAGGTATTGTCCTTGATGCATTTAGAATAGGTTATATAAGAGGATTTAAATACACATATCAAATGATGCATTTTAGGATTCTGAATGACTTGCAAGCTAAAGGTTTAGCAAAAGAAAATCCCGATGAAAAGAACGTTCAACGTCCGTTATTGACTCTAGAGGAACTTATTGACATTCTTGCGAAAAGTAAAAATACCAATGACCACGTAGAGAGTGAGGCGGACAAAGATGAAAAATCTGAATGATTACTTGATGATGCCATATAGTATGGAAATTGTAGAGGATAAGGATGAAGGCGGTTATGTAGTTTCATTTCCAGATTTGCCAGGCTGCATTACTTGTGGGGATACGATAGAAAGTGCGGTAGCTAATGGGGCGGATGCAAAAAAAGCATGGATGGAAGCAGCTCTTGAAGATGGGCTTAACCTTACGGAAGCAAAAATCCGCTCCATTGCTCAGGCTAATGGGTTGGAGGTTAAGGAGTAGTTTATGGTGCTGTCTACTAGGTTAAAGGATGCGGAAATGATTGGTGAAGAAAAGAAAGCTAGGAAAATTGCAATTAACATGCTTAAGAAGAGCTATGAATTGGATGAAATCATAGATTTAACCACTCTTTCCTAGGCAGAAATTCGCTCTCTTGCTCAGGCCAATGGGTTGGAGGTGAAGGCGTAGGGATATGTACATCATTCCGTCGCTTCTGGTGGCTTTTTCATTTGACTTTTAATTACAAAAATTATATAATTTTTAATATGTGTAAGCTGATAACTGTAGCAAAATGTTAACAGTGTAGCTATATTTCATTTATTAAGGAGCGAATGGATTGTTATGAAATACATGACTGGTAATGAAATCCGCGAAAAGTTTTTGAAATTTTTCCAGGACAGACAACATTTGATGCTGCCTAGTGCATCCCTGATTCCGCAGGATGACCCGACCCTGCTGATTATCGGTGCTGGTATGGCTCCCTTCAAGCCTTTTTTTACTGGCAAGATGAAGCCTCCTGCTACTCGTATTACTACCTGCCAAAAATGCGTACGTACTGGCGATATTGAGAACGTAGGCCGTACTGCGCGTCACCATACTTATTTTGAAATGCTGGGTAACTTTTCCTTTGGCGATTATTTTAAAAAGGAAATTATCCCTTGGAGCTGGGAGTTCCTGACTAAGGAGCTGGAGCTGCCTGCTGACAAGCTGTGGATTACTATCCATACTGAGGATGACGAAGCTCATGATCTGTGGAGAGAGGTTGGCGTTCCTGAAGAGCGTATTGTTCGTCTTGACGACAACTGGTGGGAGATTGGCAGCGGTCCCTGCGGCCCTGACTCCGAAATCCACATTGACCTTGGTCCTGAGCGTGGCTGTGGCAAACCTACCTGTGGCCCTGGCTGCGACTGCGACCGTTATCTGGAGCTGTGGAACCTGGTATTCACCCAGTTCAACCAGATGCCTGACGGTACCTATCCTCCGCTGAAGAGCAAGAACATCGATACTGGTGCTGGCTTGGAGCGTTTGGCTAGTGTTATCCAAGGCAAGCCTTCTAACTTTGAAACCGACCTGATGTTCCCGATTATTGAATATGCCTGCAAGGTTGCAGGTGTTGAATATGGCAAGGATGCTGACACTGACGTTTCTCTGAAGGTTATTGCTGACCATGCCCGCAGCATGACCTTTATGATTGGCGATGGTATTCTGCCTTCCAATGAAGGCCGCGGCTATGTTCTGCGCCGTATCCTACGTCGTGCAGTTCGTCATGGCCGTCTGATCGGTATCAGCGACAAATTCCTGGCTGGCGCTGTTGATGTTGTTATCAGCATGTTTGGCCATGTATATACCAACCTTTCCGAAAAACGCGATTATATCCAAAAGGTTATCGACATGGAGGAGACTTCCTTCCTGCGTACCTTAAAGCAAGGCAGCGAGCTGCTGAACGAGGAAATCGCAAAACTGAAAGCAGAAGGCAAGACCGTTTTGGACGGTGCTACTGCTTTCAAGCTGAACGATACTTTTGGCTTCCCCTGGGAGCTGACTGCTGAAATTCTGGAAGAGCAGGGCCTGACCATGGATAAAGAGGGCTTTGACGCTGCTCTGGAGGTTCAGCGCCAAATGGCTAGAGACGCTCGTAACGACAAGGCTGGTCGTCCTGTTGTTTATGAAACCAAGGGCGTTGATGTTGCTGCTCTGAAGGTTGATGAGTCCGAGACTAAGGGTACTATTGTGCAAATGTATCCTGCTCATGACGCACAGGCTATTGAGTCTGCTGAGGATGGCAGCGAGGTTGCTGTTATCTGCGACGTTACTCCTTTCCACGCAGAGGGCGGCGGCCAGCTGGGTGACATCGGTACTATTACTGCTCCTACCGGCGTTATCAGCGTAAATGTTACTAAAAAGCTTCCTGACGGCGCTGTTATTATGATTGGCTCTGTTACTGAGGGTACTGTTTCCGTTGGCGATGCAGTTACCTTTACTGTAGAAATGGGCCGTAAAAACGATATTGCCCGCAACCATACTGCAACTCACTTGCTGCATGCAGCTCTGAAGCAGGTTCTGGGCGATCATGTAAACCAAGCAGGTAGCTATGTTGGTCCTGACCGTCTGCGCTTTGACTTCTCCCACTTCTCTCAAGTGACCGAAGAGGAGCTGAAGGAGGTAGAGGCTATCGTTAACGAGCAGATTTTGGCAAGCAAGGCTGTTGAAATCGAAGAGCTTCCTATTGAAGAGGCTAAGAAGAAGGGCGCAATGGCTCTCTTCGGCGAAAAATATGGCGATATTGTACGTGTAGTTACCGTTCCTGGCTTCTCTATGGAGTTCTGCGGTGGCAGCCACGTTGAAAATACTGCTAAGATTGGCATGTTCAAGATTGTTTCTGAGGGCTCCAGCGGTGCTGGTGTGCGTCGTATTGAGGCTGTGACCGGTCATGGTGCAGTTGCTCATGTTAACGAGACTGAGGAAATGGTTAAGGGCTTGGCTGCAAGCCTGAAATGCCGTGTTGCTGACGTTCCGGCTCGTCTGGAGGCTCTGCAGGCAGAGCTGAAGGCTGCTCAGAAGAAGGCAGAGGAGCTGGCTGGCGAAATTGCTAAGGCTCAAGTTAGCGACGTTGCTGACAAGGTTAAGGATGTCAAGGGTGTTGCTGTGCTGGCACAAAAGGTTAACGCTGACAGCATGGACGCTCTGCGTAATTTGGGCGACCAAATGCGTGACAAGGTTGGCGGTGTAGTTGTTCTGGCAGCTGCAATCGGCGACAAGGTTAGCATTCTGACCATGGCTACTAAGGACGCAGTTGCTAAGGGCGTACACGCAGGCAATGTTGTTAAGGCAGTTGCTAAGATTTGCGGCGGCGGCGGCGGTGGTCGTCCTGATATGGCACAGGCTGGTGCTAAGGACGCTTCCAAGATTGATGAAGCTCTGAGCGCTGCTTACGGTATTATCGAAGACCAAATTAAATAATTAACCTAAGGGGCTGGAGCAGTGCTTCGGCCCCTTTTCTAAATACTGCAAATATGCTAAAATATTTCTATGTAGTCGAAAGGATGGTGTTATTATGACAGAAGTATCTCAGGAAACAATGATGTTTAAGCGTCAGCCGGAAAAGCTGGATGTTGCGGAGACCATCAAGGAAGTCTACAAGGCGTTGGAGGAAAAGGGCTATAACCCCGTTGACCAGCTGGCAGGCTATCTGCTTAGCGGTGATCCTACCTATATTACCAGCTATGACAACGCGCGCACCAAGCTGCGTCGTCATGAGCGCTATGAGCTGATTGAGGCTATGGTGGTAAATTATCTGGAGCAGATTAACAAGAAATAAGGAGAATTCTATGCGTAGTATGTCCCTGGATGTGGGAACAAGAACTATTGGCATTGCTGTTAGTGACTTGATGGGCATGATTGCCGGCGGTGTGGAGACCATTAAGCGTACCACTCCGGAGCGTGATTTTGAACGCATTGGCCAGCTTATCAAGGAGCATGATGTTGATACCCTGGTGGTGGGCTATCCTAAAAATATGAATGGTACCATTGGGGAGCGTGCCCAAAGCTGCGAGGCTATGGCTGAGGAGCTGCGTCAGCGCTTTGAGGGCATCAAGGTAGTGCTGTGGGACGAGCGTCTTTCTACTGTTGCAGCAGAAAAGGTGCTGGTTGATGCTGATTTGCGTCGTAAAAAACGCAAAAAGGTTATTGATATGATGGCGGCTGTGGTGATTTTGCAAAATTATCTTGACAGCAGAATGCTGCAGCGTAAGCTTTAATTGACAGAAGTGTCCGAAATATTATAAAATACTCTTAGAATAATGTGGTGCCTGCATCATGCTGAGCTGGCAAAGGCTGTCAGCAAATTTGATGAGGCGGACACAGGATTATTATGCGAGGTGCACAATGAGCGAAGAAATCAAAAACGAAGAATTAGAAGCTATGGCTGAAGAAGAATATGATGAAGTAATCGTTGTTACTAACGATGCTGGCGACGAAATGTATTTCGTACAGGAATGCATTTTCCCCGTAGGCGACAAAACCTTTGCACTGCTGGTAGATGTTACCGAGGAAGATGAGTGCGAGGAAGGCTGCGACTGCCACGAGCATCATCATGATGAAGAATGCGACTGCGAAGATAATGTAGTTCTGGCTCGCGTGGTATTCGACGAAGATGGCAACCCCGAATATATCGCTCCTACCGAAGAAGAATTCGAAGAAGCTAAAGCTGCTTACGAAGCTCTGGAGTTTGAAGACGAAGAGTAAAAAAATTACCGGACTTCGGTCCGGTATTTTTGTGTGGAGAGTTTCTGATGGATAAATTACAGGCTTTACTAAAGAGTAAAACCTTTTTGTCTATTGTGGCGGCAGTCTTTTTGGTGGTAATCTTAGGAACCAGCTATATGATGAATGTTCAGGGAAATAATTCTGAATTCGCCAGAAAGGGTTCCCACCTGATTACTATCAAGGAGGGTATGACAACCGGCGATATTGCACAGCTGCTCCACGAGCAGCAGCTGGTCAAGAATCCTGACGCCTTTCGTCAGGAGGTGCGCTTTAAGGGCCTTGGCACTAAGCTGAGAGCTGGCACCTACCAGATTGACGGTGGTATGAGCAATCGGGAGATCATGGAGCTCATTGCCAAGGGCGAGGTGCAGTACATCAAGTTTGTGGTGCCTGAGGGCTATACTGCAGTGCAGATAGGCAAAAAAATGGAGTACGAGGGAATTGGCAGCGCTGAAAAATTTATTGCGGCGGCTAAGGATTATGCTCCCTATGATTATATGAAAACTGACGACCCCAATGTTATCTTTAAGACGGAGGGCTTTCTTTTTCCTGCTACTTATGATTTTCCTGTAGGCGTTACGGAAAAGCAGGTTATGGAGCGACTTGTAAAGCAGTTTGACATTGAGGTTAAGGGGTCCGGTATTTATAAGACTGTGGAGGAGCGTAAGCTGGTGCTCCGTGATGTGGTGAATATGGCGGCCATGGTGGAGAAGGAGGCAGTTCACCCTGATGAGCAGCCCCGAATTGCCGGCGTTTTCCTGAAGCGCTTGGAGATTGGTATGCCTATTCAGTCCGATACTACTATTCAGTATATTTTGGGCGCACAAAAGGAAATCATCACCTACGCTGATACGGAGATCCAAAATCCCTATAATACCTACCAAAATCCCGGTCTTCCCCCAGGTCCCATAGCCAGCCCTGGCGTAAGCGCTATGAAGGCCGTTCTGGAACCGGAAAAAACTGATTATTTGTATTTCGTGGCGGAGAAAAACGGCTCCCACCGTTTCTCCAAGACATATGATGAACACTTGCGTGCCATTCGTGAGATTGGCTAATGGAGGCAGGAATGGCAAAATTATTACATAAGCCGGAGCTTTTGGCGCCGGCAGGCAATATGGAAAAGGGCAAAATGGCACTGCTATATGGTGCAGACGCTATTTATCTGGGAGGCAAGATGTTTGGCCTCCGTGCCTTTGCCAACAATTTTTCCACTGAAGAAATTGCGGAGATGTGCGACTATGCTCACAGCCTGGGCAAGAAGGTTTATGTTACCGTAAACATTTTTGCTCATAATGAGGACGTGTCCACGCTGCCTGATTATCTGCTGGAGCTGGAAAAGGCTAAGGTTGACGCTTTGCTCATATCGGATTTGGGTGTGTGGTCCACTGCTCGTCAGGTTGTGCCTAATATGGCTCTGCATGTGAGCACTCAGGCCAACACTACTAACTACGCTTCTGTAAAGGCGTGGGAGCAGCTGGGAGCTGAGCGTGTTGTTTTGGCCCGCGAGCTGAGTCTGGCGGAAATTGCTGAAATCAGCGACAAGACTAATGTGGAGCTGGAAACCTTTGTTCATGGCGCCATGTGCATTTCCTATTCTGGTCGCTGCTTGCTCAGCAGCTATCTGACCGGTCGTGACGGCAACCGCGGTGCTTGCACTCAGGCCTGCCGTTGGGAGTATAATATGTACAAGCTGGGTGAGCAAAAGCGCCCTGGCGAATACTTTGATATTGAAGAGGATGAGCGCGGAACCTATATCATGAATTCCAAGGATTTGTGCCTCATTGAATATTTGCCGGAGCTGATGCGTGCCGGCGTGTGCAGCCTGAAGATTGAAGGCCGTATGAAGAGCGTTCATTATGCTGCAACTGTTGTCAGCGTGTACCGCAGAGCTATTGACAAATGCTGGGAGGATATGGATAATTATTCCGTACCTGAGGAATGGATTACGGAGCTGAACAAGGTATCCCACCGTCAGTATACCACTGGCTTTGCAGTGTCCAAGCCTGACCGCAGTGCTCAGGTTTATAATACCTCCAGACAGGAGCAGACCCATGATTTTGTGGGTATTGTAGAGCGCTATGATGAAGAAGCAAAGCGTGCTTATTTTGAACAGCGCAATAATGTTAAGGCAGGGGAGCAGCTGGAGCTTTTGATGCCGGACGGAACCCTGATGCCCTTTGTTTTAGAGGAAATGCAGGATGAGGAGGGCACACCCATTACCTGCGCACCTCATGCTCAGCAGAAATTTTCTGCCAAGAGCGATGTTAAGCTGTTACCCTATAGTTTATTAAGAAGAAAGGTTGTAGAAAATGAGCGAAAATGACCCTGGCCCCCATAGTATGATTTACGCACAGGTTGCACCGGAGCGTATTGCCGATGTGAACTGGATTATGGAGGGCTACGAGCATTTGGCCCTAGTAGGAACTGTTGACGGCAGTGCAGGACTGATCAAGTTCTACACCACCCCTGACACCTACTTCGATACCATTGATATTCTCGAAAATATGCCATTTGAAGTCAATATTGTAGATTATTGATTGCCTAAAGCAGATAAATATTAGCCTTAAACAGCTATTGTGGTGGTTAATATTTGTATAAATTGTTGAAAGTTTTGCTAATGAGTGGTAAAATATTTAGGTGAATTGTATCATTCTTGACGCGGATAAGAAAGAGGGTTGAAGTAATGGCGCGTGTAAACCGAGTTTTGGAGCTTTTGGCGAGAGAGCAGATTGACTGCGTCATTATCAAGGACGTAACTACTATTCGTTATATCACTGGCTTTAGCGGCGATTCCAGCCTTTTTTATCTGGACCGCAGCCAGGGCGTTCTCATTACTGACGGTCGCTACACTGAGCAGGCCAAGGCTGAGCTGAAGTTTTTTAAGGTTATGGAATACCAGCCTCAAAACAGCGCCAGCATCTGGCAGGCAGCAGCGTCTTTGGCTAAGGCTGCAGGTGCTAAGGTAGTGGGCTTTGACGGAGATAATTATTCCTTTACGGATTATACTCTGCTCCAGTCTATTTTGGAGGGGGTAAGTCTGCGCAGCCTTGATTTTAGCGATATCCGTATGATTAAGGACAAGCGTGAGCTTGATATGCTGCTGAGAGCGGCAAGCATTGCTGATGATGCCTTTGTGCGTCTTTTGGAGGATATCCGTCCCGGCCGCAGCGAGCGTTCCCTTGCAGGACGCCTGGAGTATTATATGCGTATGCTGGGCAGTGAAAAGACCTCCTTTGACACCATTGTGGCATCAGGTTATCGCAGCGCTCTGCCTCATGGTATGGCCAGCGACAAGGTGCTAGAGGTTGGTGACTTTGTAACCTTTGACTTTGGTGCTGTTTATAAGGGCTATCATTCAGATATTACCCGCACTGTTGTTTTAGGTATGGCAACACCTTGGCACAAAGAAATTTATACCGTAGTAGAGGAGGCCCAGCTGAAGGGCTTAAAGGCTGCTAAGGTAGGTATGACGGGCAAGGAGCTGGATGCTATTGTGCGTGACAGCATTACTGCCTGTGGCTATGGCGATAATTTTGTTCATGGCTTAGGTCATGGCGTGGGTTTGGAAATTCACGAAATGCCCAATATTAATAAGCGCGGTGAGACTGTGCTTAAAACCGGTATGATTTTTACCATTGAACCCGGTATATACATTCCCGGCAAAGGCGGGGTTCGTATAGAAGATACTGTTATTTTGACTGAGGAAGGGGCTAAGGCCTTAAACGGTGTCAAAAAGCAGCTTATTGAAATTGTTTAAGATTTATAATTATAGGAGGGCTTAAAATGATTTCTACCAATGAATTCAAAACAAACGTAACCGTAACCATCGACGGCGATGCTTGGCAGGTTGTTGAGTTCCAACACGTAAAACCTGGTAAGGGCGCTGCTTTCGTTCGCGCTAAAATGCGCAACCTGTGCACTGGCGCAGTAGTTGAACGCACCTTCAACGCTGGTGAGCGTCTGCCTAAGGCTCGCATTGACCGCCGCGAAATGCAATATCTCTATGAATCCGACGGAATGTATGTATTCATGGATAACGAATCCTTTGAACAACTGGAGCTGACCAAAGAAACCCTGGGCAATGCTCTGAACTTCCTGAAAGAGAACATGGACGTAAAAATCATGATTTATGAAACCCGCGTTCTGGGCGTTGACCTGCCTAACACCGTTGAACTGACCGTAGTTGAAACCGAACCTGGCATCAAAGGTGATACCGCTACCGGCGGCAGCAAAAATGCTACCATGGACACCGGTTATGTAGTAAAAGTTCCTCTGTTCATCAACGAGGGCGACGTACTGGCTATCGATACCCGTACTGGCGACTACATTTCCCGCGCTTAATTTTTAGCAACAAGACAGCAGTGATTAATTTCACTGCTGTTTTTTTTGTGCCTGTTATTAGGGGGATTCGGATAAAATTTCTTATGGTTATCTCCATGATTTTATATAGCCAGTCCTTTCATTGGCAAAATTTAGGAGCAGAAGAAGGGAAATAAGTAAGCTAAAAGAGGATAGGTAAGTTAGAAGAATAGGGGAGAAATATACTAATTTAGTTGTTTCATACAATGATATTTCTTCTTGCTATATATCTACTTTCTAGTTATAATTATAATTAGAAAAACAACTAGAAAGTAATTAGAAGGGAGAAGGAAAATGCTTGAAAATAAAACTGTAGAATTTAAATGTCAGTATGTAGATGATATCAAGTACGCAGTACTTGCCTTTGCTAATACTGATGGCGGTAAAATATATATTGGTATTAACGATGATGGTAGTATACAAGGCGTTGATAATCCAGACACTGTTATGCTGCAGGCAATGAACATGATTAGAGATGCTATTCGTCCGGACGTTACAGTTTCTGTGGAGTGTGATACAGAAAGCATGCAAGGAAAGAATGTAGTTGTTTTAACAATTCAAAGAGGAACTGCAAGACCATATTATTTAGCAAGCAAAGGAATTCGTCCTGCTGGAGTTTATGTGCGTCAAGGTGCGTCCTCAGTACCTGCGTCTGAAACAGCTATCTTGCAAATGATTAAGGAAACTAGTGGAGATAGTTACGAAGAATCTCGTTCTCTTAATCAACAGCTCACGTTTAATGCTGCTGATGCTTATTTTGCCAGTACGAATATTCCCTTTGGTGAAGCACAGAAGCGTTCTTTGCATTTAATTAATACGGACGGAACTTATTCTAATCTTGCAATGCTGCTTTCGGACCAATGCATTGCAAGTGTTAAGCTGGCAGTATTTGAAGGCAGTCGCAAGACTGTTTTTCACGATCGGAAGGAATTGCACGGCTCACTTTTGCAGCAGCTAGAGGAGGCCTATGGATATATTAATCAGTTTAACTATACGCGTGCAGAATTTCCGGGCTTGCAGCGTGTAGAAAAACGCAATTATCCGCCTGAAGCAGTACGTGAAGCCTTGCTTAATTCAGTGATTCATCGTGATTATGGAATTGGCGGACCAACGTTGATTAGTGTGTTTGATGATCGTATAGAGTTTGTAAATATTGGTGGTCTAGTAAAAGGAATGTCGCTGGCAGATATTAAGCTAGGCGTATCTGTTTTGCGCAATAAAAATTTGGCCAATGTATTTTACAGGCTGCATTTAGTAGAAGCATATGGTACAGGTTTGCTCAAAATTCAAGAATGCTATGCTGATGAAATGGTTAAGCCCAAAATTGAAGTAACGGATAATGCATTTAAGATTACGCTGCCTAATGTTAATTTTGCTCATGCAAAACCAATGCTGACATCTGTGCAAATAGCGGATGAAAGAGAATCTGATAAAAAGCAGCAGGAGCGCTTGAATGTCGTTTTGAATTTGGCGCAGAAGCATTCTAGGATTACTAGAAACATGATAGAAAATGCTTTACAGGTATCAACATCTACAGCACTATTATTAATCAAAAAGATGGTGGCTTTGGGGTTGCTGGCTAAAGAGGGCAGTGGACGTAATTTAAGCTATCATTTAGTTAGATGATGTAGACTTTTTCATATTTTAGCTAAAAACAGTAGGATATAGTTTATTCTAACAACGTCAACAGGCAGTCGTGTGAGGCTGTCTGTTTTTTGTTATTTTTCTGTATTAACCAAGGTCAGGAGCTGGTATTTAAGATTAGCTTTATTTATATTAATTGCAAAAACTTAGTGAAATAGAAGCAAAAAAAACCTATTCTTATACTTTTATGCATACATATGCATAAATTTATGGTATAATAGGTAAGATGAAAATGGGAGGACTAGTTTCTTTTTTACATAGATTAGAACAGGAGGTGCCTGTTGTGGACGCAGAAAAAGAACGAGTGAATAAAAATTCCTATCAGCCTGACGATGATGCTTTGGACGATGAAAAGCTTGAGGATGTTGGCGATATCAGGATTGCTGATGAGGTTATCAGTATTGTTGCCAGCCTTGCAGCTCAGGAGGTCCCTGGCGTTGTAAGCATGAGCGGCGGTCTTAGTGATGGCATCAGCCGTTTCATAGGCAAGGAAAACACCTCGAAGGGTGTACGCCTCAGGTTTGAGGGTAAGCTGGTCAATGCCAGCGTATATGTGAATATAGAGTATGGCTATTGTATTCCTGAGATTGCTCTGGAGATTCAGGAAAAGGTTAAGGATGCTATTGAGGCCATGACGGGCTACGAGGTGCACTTTGTAGATGTTCACGTTGAGGGTGTTGCCAAGCGTGAGGCTACTGTTCTTGAACGGGAGGAGGCTCCTGAGGAGGCTATGGCCGACATTGTGCAGGCTCAAAAGCAGGCTGCTGCTGCCAACGAGGTCAATTCCTTTGAGGCTCAGCTGGCTAATTTGCGTAATGATGATAAATTTGCCCTTCCCCCGGAGGAAGAAATGGATAGTAGGCATGCTGCCTTTTTTGAGGAGGATTGAAAATGGGTATAGCAGATAGAATTATTTTGACCTTGTATACTATTCTTATGGCCATTGTTTCTGTAATGACGGTGCTGTGCAGCCTGGGCGTGTTTTCGCACTCCGGACTGATCCACTTTATTGACCATATTCCCGGCAACTGGATTTATGCTGTTGGCGGTGTAATCGTGCTTTTAGTCAGCCTGCGTCTTTTGGTTACAGGCTTGGGCATGACCGGTATCAGCACCCTTAAGCTCGGCGAGTCCGATAAGGGCAAGGTTGTTGTAGGCAAGGGTGCTCTGGAGGATTATATTGCTGCTCTGAGCCAGGAGATTTATGGTATTCACCATGTTAAGGTTATTGTTAAGCTGGATGACGAGACTATTAATGTGCGTATCAACGCTTCCATTGAGCCTGGCATCAACATTCCTGAGACCTCTGAGGAAATCAGAGTCAACGTAAGGGACAGCATCAAGAAGGTAACAGGTATTGATGTTAAGGACATTGAGCTGTTCATTAAGCAGATAAAGACCAAGGAAGAATAGGAGGGAGCCCATATGTTAAATGAGATTCTGAATGATATTTGGAATAATTATCGCGGGCGCCTTCTGTGCTCAATATTTGGACTTTTTGTTGGTACCATGGTATTGTGGCTGGGATTTTTTGCAGCCCTGTTTTTGGTTGTATGTATTGGTTTTGGCTTTTTTATCGGCAACAAGCTTGATAAAAAAGAGGACCTGCTGGAGTGGTTGGACAGACTGCTGCCGCCAGGTTATCATAGATAATATTTAAGAGAGGTAGAAAAGATGATTCGTAGAATTGCAAGAGAGATTGTATTACAAAGCTTATTCCAAATAGATTTTACCAAGTGCGAGCCTGCATTTGCTCTGGCTGCTGCGGTGGAGTTCCAAACTGAGGGCGACGAGGACAAGGCTGTTGTGGATGTTCATAAGGAAGAGGAGCTGGCAAAGGCTAAGGAATATGCTGAAAAGCTTCTTGATGGTATTATGAACAATCTGGAGGCTGTTGATGCCAGCATTGGTCAATATGCTATTGACTGGACTGTGGAAAGAATGCCTGCTACCGACAGAAATATCCTGCGCATTGCAACATATGAAATGCTGTTTGCCGATGAAAAGCTGGTACCTGGCGTTGCTATTAACGAGGCAGTGGAGATTGCCAAGCTGTACGGCACTGATGAGTCTCCGCGCTTCATCAACGGTATTTTAGGTAAGATGGTTAAATAAAATGACTAGAAAAATTTATCTGGGTATTGATACCAGCTGCTATACAACCTCTGTGGCAGCTATTGACGCTGAGGGACAGCTGGCTGGTGAGGCACGCAGAATTTTGACGGTTAAAGAGGGCAAGTGCGGGCTGATGCAGTCTGAAATGGTTTTTCAGCATACCCGCAATCTGCCTGAGCTGGTGGAGTCCGTTTTGGCTGATAAGGATTATGAGCTGGCAGCTATTGCTGTTTCAGGCTATCCTCGTCCCATAGAGGATTCCTATATGCCTGCTTTTCTGGCAGGATGCGGTGTTGCCCGCAGCCTGGCGGCTGCTACTGGCGCTAAGCTTTTTACTATCAGCCATCAGGAGAACCATATGGAGGCCGGAATGTGGTCTGCCAAGGGACCTGAGGCGGAGCGTTTTCTGATGCTTCATGCGTCAGGAGGTACTACTGATCTGCTTTTGTGTGAGCGTCAGGAAGATGAACGCTATACCATTACTCAGGTTGGCGGCAGCATTGACCTTCACGCAGGTCAGTTTGTTGATAGAATTGGCGTGGCCTTGGGGCTGCAGTTCCCTACAGGGCCTGCTCTGGAAAAGCTGGCGGCTACAGCAGCTACTATGGTGGAGCTGCCTGTTTCCGTACGCAAGCTGGAGGCCAGTCTGTCCGGTCCTGCAACTGCGGCGCAGCGTCTTTTGGCGGCTGGTGCTGACGGTGCAGCCATGGCCAGAGGCGTGGAGCATGCTCTTGCAGAAACCTTTGCCCGTCTGCTCCGTAATGGTGCGGCTCAGTTCAATGTCAGGGACGTGCTTTTTGTAGGCGGCGTTGCCTCTAACCAATATATGCGCAAGCATGTGGAGGAAAAGCTGGCCAAACGCAGAGTGCGTTTATGGGTGCCTGAGGCCCGCTTTAGCTGTGACAATAGTACTGGCTGTGCGGCCTTTGCCTGGAGAATGTCTAAGCAGTAGGTTTTAGCTATAGCAGGGGGATTGTTTTGGAAAATATTTACTCTGTAAGCGAAATAAATAGATTTATCAAGGATATCCTGGATGACGAGCCTGAGCTGAATAATATTCAGGTGGCGGGAGAGATATCCAATTTTAAGCGTTATCCTTCGGGGCATTGCTATTTTACTCTTAAGGATAAATTCAGTCTGTTAAAATGTGTTATGTTTAGAGGTCGTGCTATTGGTATGAACTTTGAGCCTCGTAATGGCGACAAGGTGATAGCTATTGGCAGGATTCAGGTTTACGAGCGTGATGGCGTCTACCAGCTTTATGCAGATATGCTGCAGCAGCAGGGCGCCGGCGATTTGATGCAGGCCTACGAAAAGCTGAAGGCCAAGCTGGAGGGCGAGGGCCTTTTTGCTGCTGAACGCAAGCAGCCTTTGCCTGTAAATCCCAAGGCTGTAGGTATTATTACTTCCCCTGCAGGTGCTGCAGTCCGGGATATTATTACCGTATCACGAAGACGTAATTTAGGCGTAAAGCTTTTACTATATCCTGTTAAGGTACAGGGTGCTGGCTCTGCAGCTGAGGTTGCAGCAGCCATTGAATTTTTTAATAGAAAAAACTTGGCCGATGTACTCATTGTCGGCCGCGGCGGCGGCTCCATTGAGGATTTGTGGGCCTTTAATGAGGAAAAAACAGTTCGTGCGGTGGCTGCGTCCAGGATACCTGTTATTAGTGCCGTAGGCCACGAGACGGACTTTACTTTGTGCGATTTTGCTGCGGACAAAAGAGCGGCGACGCCGTCCCAGGCGGCGGAGCTGGCTGTAGCCGATGCACAAAGCTATATAGATCGTGTGGATTTTTTGTCCAGACGCTGTCAAATGCTTGTGAGACATCAGCTTGATGTGCTGGAGCAGAAATGGGAGCGCTACAGCAGCTCCTGGGCCTTGCAGGATCCAGAGCGTTTGTATGCTGACCAATCCCAAAGGCTTGATAATGCCTGGACCTCCCTGATCCGTTCTGCAGACCAGCTTACCAGGCAGAGCAGTCATGAATTTGCGCTGCAGTCTCTCAAAAGCAGAATGGAGCAGCTTATACAGCAGCGTGACCATGAGTTTGCGCTGCAGTCTCTTAAAAATAGAATGGCGCTGATTATTCAGCAGCAGGAGCATGCTCTTGCACTGCAGGCTGCAGGCCTGAATAGTCTTAGTCCCTTGTCTGTACTGGCCAGAGGCTACAGCGTTACGGAACGGGCTGACAAAAAGCTGGTAAGCTCCGTAGAGGATTTGAGCTGGGGCGACGAAATTCATACTACTGTAAACGATGGATTGATAGTATCTGTAGTTCAGAGCATTGAAAGGCGGAATACTGATGGCAACGAAAAAGATACCTAAAAATATAAAGTTTGAGGACGCTCTCAGCGAGCTGGAAAATCAGGTTCGTCTTTTGGAAAGCGGTGAGCTGGCTCTGGAGGAGTCTCTGGAGGTTTTCCGTTACGGCGTAGAGCTGAGCAAGGTTTGCAGCAGCAAGCTGGAGACCGTTAAGCAGGAAGTAGAAAAAATCATCCGCGACGACAGTGCGGAGGAAGGCTATAAATTAGAAAAATTCCGGGATTTGGAGGAAGAGTAATGGATTTTAAGGCTTATTATGAAAACCAGCAAAAGCTGGTAGAAAATTTCTTGAAGAATAGAATTGCCAAAAAGGGTATTTCCCGCGTAGACGAGGCTATGGAATACAGTCTGATGGCTGGCGGCAAACGCATTCGTCCCATTCTGCTGATGGCGGCGGCGGAAGCTGTTGGCAAAAAGGGCTACAACTTTCTGCCTGTAGCCTGCGGTCTGGAAATGATTCACACCTATTCCTTGATTCACGACGATTTGCCCTGCATGGACAATGACGACTATCGTCGCGGACGTCTGACTAACCACAAGGTTTACGGCGAAGCTATGGCTGTTTTGGCTGGCGACGGTCTTTTGACTTTGGCCTTTGAGGTTATGCTGGAGCAGCGTAATGTGGACCCCAAGGTGCTGATCGAAACTGTACGTGAAATGGCAATGTGCGCCGGCAATTTTGGTATGGTAGGCGGACAGGGCCTGGATATGGAATACGAGGGCAAGGAAATTTCTGCAGAGGAGCTGCGTAAGCTCCACGCAGGCAAGACTGGCGCTCTATTTATTGCTGCTATTCGCGGCGGTGCTCATCTGGCAGGAGCTGACGATAACCAGCTGCTGGCGCTGACTAAATTTGCTGACCTTTTGGGCCTGGCCTTCCAGATTACTGATGATATTCTGGATGTTGAGGGTACTGCTGAGGAGCTGGGCAAGCCTGTTGGCAGCGACGCTAAAAACTCCAAGAGCACCTATGTAAGCCTGTATGGTCTGGAGGCTGCCCATGAGCTGGCTGAAAAGACTGTAGCAGAGGCGCTGCAATGTCTGGATATTTTCGGCGATAATGCAGAGCCCTTAAGAGAAATCACCAAGATGATGTGCACTAGAAAAAAATAAATACGAGGATTGTTAAATGCTTAATTTTCCCTTATTGAATACTATTAATTCTCCTGAGGATGTAAAAAAGCTCAGTGAGCAGCAGCTTGAGCAGCTGGCTCAGGAAATCAGGCAGTTCATGATTTCCGTTATTTCCAAGACAGGTGGTCATTTGGCGCCTAATCTTGGTGTAGTTGAGCTGACGCTGGCACTGCACAGAGTATTTTCTACTCCTAAGGATAAGCTTGTTTTCGACGTAGGTCATCAGGCTTACGTGCATAAGATTATTACCGGACGCAGGGAACAGTTTCCCACACTGCGTCAGTACGGCGGTCTGTCAGGCTTTCCCAAGCGCAGTGAAAGCGAGCACGATGCCTTTGGCACAGGTCATTCCAGTACCTCCATTTCAGCGGCACTGGGCATGGCTGTAGCAAGGGATTTGCAGGGCGAGGATTACGATGTTGTTGCTGTAATTGGCGACGGCTCCATGACTGGCGGTATGGCCTTTGAAGGCCTTAATAACGCAGGCGACCTCCATAAGCGCATGATTGTTGTTTTAAATGACAACGAAATGTCTATTTCCAAGAACGTAGGCGCTATGTCCGAGTATTTGTATCAGCTGCGTACTGGTGAAACCTATAACAAGATTAAGTCCGATATTGAGGGCTGGCTGAAGAATATGGAGTTCGGTACTGACGTGCTGAAGGCTATCCGCCGTCTGAAGGGCAGTGTTAAGTATCTTATGGTTCCGTCCTCTATTTTTGAGGAGCTGGGCTATACTTATCTTGGCCCCATTGACGGTCATGACCTGAACGCTTTGCAGGATGTGTTCCACGCAGCCAAGAAAATAGATGGTCCTGTTTTAGTACATGTGCTGACTAAAAAGGGCAAGGGCTACGCTCCGGCGGAGGAAAGCCCCAATAAATTCCATGGCACTGGTCCCTACGAGTTGGAGACAGGCAAGAAGATTGCTAATCCCAATGCGCCTATTACCTATACTGAGGTCTTTGGCAATACCTTGACGGATATGGCCAAGGAGGATAAGAAAATAGTTGGTATTACTGCAGCTATGCCTGACGGTACAGGTCTTTCTACCTTTGCCAAGGCTCATCCTGACCGCTTCTTTGACGTAGGTATTGCAGAGCAGCACGCAGTTACGGCAGCTGCTGGTATGGCGGCGGCTGGCCTAAAGCCTGTGGCAGCCATTTATTCTACCTTTATGCAGCGTGCCTATGACTCTGTGCTCCACGATATCTGCATGCAGAACCTGCATGTAACCATGTGCCTTGATAGAGCTGGTCTCGTAGGCGATGACGGCTTTACACATCATGGCGTTTTTGACTACGCATATCTTCGCAGCATGCCCAAGATGACCATTATGGCTCCTAAGGACGAAAACGAGCTGCGTCATATGCTCAAAACAGCCCTTGATTTTAATGGCCCTATATCTGTACGCTATCCCAGAGGCAGCGGCTTAGGCGTGGACATCAGCAGTCCAATGGAGGACCTTCCCATAGGCAAGGCCGAAGTGCTCAAAGAGGGCTTTGATTTGTGCTTCTGGGCTATTGGCAGCATGGTCAAGCCTGCCCTTGACGCAGCAGAGCTGTTGGCCAAGGAGGGCATCAGCGCAGGAGTTGTAAATATGCGTTTTGCTAAGCCCTTGGATACTGAGCTTTTAAAGGCTCACGCTCAGCGCTACGGCAAAATTATCACTCTTGAAGAAGGCGTTCTGGCAGGCGGCGTAGGCAGCGCTGTTTTGGAATATCTTAATCAGGAGGAGCTTTTGGACAAATGCAGAGTTCTCACTCTTGGCCTTCCAGACGAATTTATTCTCCATGGTGACAAGGCACTGCTCTTTAAGGACATTGGCCTTGATACTCCTGCCATTGCTGCCAAGGCTGCAGACTTTGTCAGGGAAAAATAATTATTAGGCCGCACGCTTTAGCTATTGGTCAGCAGGGACTAGAGCTAAGGCAGTTGCAGCTTGGTTGTAATAATAAATAGGTGAATGACGTGAAAAAAGAAAGACTTGACGCACTTTTAATGAATCGCGGTATGTTTGAAAGCCGTGCTAAGGCACAGGCAGCCGTAATGGCAGGTCAGGTGCTGGTCAACGAACAAAAAATAGATAAGCCGGGTACTCCCGTACCTCCCGACGTTACCATTCGTCTTTTGGGCAATAATCTGCCCTATGTAAGCCGTGGTGGTCTGAAGCTGGAAAAGGCGCTGCAGATTTTTCCTATTTCTGTTAAGGATAAGGTTGTAGCTGATATTGGTGCTTCTACAGGTGGCTTTACTGATTGTGCTCTGCAAAACGGCGCTGTTAAGGTTTACGCCATTGATGTAGGCTATGGTCAGCTGGCGTGGAAGCTCCGCAGTGATGAACGTGTCATCAATATGGAGCGCACTAATGTCCGCTATTTGGAAAAGGACAGTCTTCCTGAGCAGGTAGATGCAGCGACCATTGACGTGGCCTTTATTTCCTTGGATAAGGTGCTTCCTGCTGTTCACAAGATTGTGAAGGAGGACGGCTTTGTCATAGCTCTCATTAAGCCTCAGTTTGAGGCGGGCAAGGAAAATGTGGGCAAAAAGGGCGTAGTACGTGACGCCAAGGTACACGAGTCCGTAATTAATAATGTTATAGATTTTGCCAAGGCTGAGGGCTTTGGTATTGCAGGACTGGACTTTTCTCCTATCAAAGGACCAGAGGGAAATATTGAATACTTGCTCCACCTGACCTTGGGTGATGATGACGCTGTCAGCAGGGAATTTGTGGCGGAGCTGGTAGGCCGCAGTCATGGCGATTTGGATAAAAAGCCTGCCAAGAATGCAGAAGAGGCAAGCCATGAAGGTTAAGCGTCTTGGCATATTTCCTAATCTAGGCAAGGAAAAGGTGCGTATAGCTCTGGAGGAGTTTGTGTCGCTGTGCCGCGAATGGGGGATGGAGCCTGTGCTGCCTGCAGAGGCGGCTGCTGAATTTGACTGTTCGGCCTATGATGTGAGGGACGCTGCTTCCTTAGCTAGTTTGGATGCAGCTGTGTCCTTAGGCGGTGATGGTACTCTGCTGCAGATGGCTCATCACCTTGTGCCTGTTGGCGTTCCTGCCTTTGGTATCAACTTTGGCAAGCTGGGCTTTTTGGCAGAAATTGACCTTCCCGGTATGAGCAAGGCCATGAGCAAGCTGGCTCAGGGCAGCTTTACCTTGGAGGAGCGCAGTCTGCTGATGGCGCAGGTACTGGAGCAGGACAAGGTAATCTCCACTGTCCATGCTCTGAACGATTTGGTGCTTACTAAGGGTATTTACAGCAAGATGGCTCATCTGCAGATGTACATTAAGGGCCGTCCCTCCGGACGTTACGCCGCTGACGGTATTATTGTGGCCACTGCTACTGGCTCCACAGCTTATTCCTTGTCCGCAGGGGGACCGCTGGTTATGCCTGAGCTGGAGGTCAGCGTCATAACTCCTGTCTGCGCCCATTCTCTGACAGCCAGAGCCTTGGTTATTCCCATGTCCGAGGTTATTGAGCTGAAAGCTGTACCTGGCTGCGAGGAAATGGTTTTGGCAGCTGACG
>ENA-ORPF01000580-ORPF01000580.1-human-gut-metagenome-genome-assembly--contig:-NODE-580-length-36492-cov-8.933886_pt1 | contig 36492 bp, 31 predicted proteins | sample MGYA00242140_ERZ509070 | MGnify/ENA primary metagenome ERZ509070 (study PRJEB26280, sample SAMEA2338713) | human gut metagenome | biome: human gut; feature: human-associated habitat; material: faeces... | reverse complement strand
AATAACTTTTGACATTTTTTTACAAGAATCCGCTCGTTAAATTTCATTAAAATTTCATTAATGTTTCACTTTTATTTCATTTTTGGCTTGTTAAAAAAAATTTTTATCTCAGTGTTGATTTTTTATTAATAAAAATATATACTAAATATGATATAGTATATTTTCATTTCTATGAAATATATTTTGAGGTAAAAATTAATTTTTTGGAGGTTGAAACATATGATTGGAATGAGTCAAATTAAGAAAAAAACAATGCAAGGAGTATTTATTGGCCTTGGAATTGGTGTAGTTGGAATTGGACTTTCTTTATGGTGGTCAATAAGTACAATAAAGAGTTATCAAAATGGAACAAATAAGGGGTATAATAAAAAATATACACAAGATGTTGTTGTTTGTAAAAGAGATATAATACAAGGTGAGGTTATTACTGATGATATGGTTACTATTGCTAAAAACATAAATAAAAACACAATACCAAATGGAGCTGCAAAAAGCACAAATGAAGTAGTTGGAAGCGTTGCAAAGTATAATATTGCGGCTAATGTCCCAGTCCTTAGCACTATGGTTACTTCTGAAATAGTTGCAGCTGATGTAAGATCTCAAGAAGTAAATACAGTTCTTATGCCAACTGACCTTAATATTGGTGATTATGTTGATATAAGAATAATGTTCCCTAACGGAACAGATTATGTTGTTTTAGCGCAAAAGAAAATAGAAAATATTGTTGGAACAACTTTTTGGATGGATTTAGCAGAAGATGAAAGATTACTTCTTAACAGTGCTACAGTTGACTCTTACTTAAATCAAGGTTCAAAATTATATGCAACTAAATATACAGATGCAACATCACAAACTAACTTATCAGAAGAAGCAACTACAACAGCAAAAGGTTATGTGTCTGAAGAAATTGATAAAGAACTAAGTACTTTACAAGAAGCAGATGCCGATGAATTTACAGAAAAAATGTTTGATCTAATTATAAAATACAAAAACTTCGCATCATCAGCAACAAGAATAACAGAAAATTATCAACCAAATTCACAAGTAATGCAACTTATGAAATCAAATGATAATATATTAGATCAAGCTACAGCTAAATTAAGTGAGGAATCAAGAAGAAAAATTGAAAGCGGTCTTAGCAGTTACAAAGCTGATAATAAAGAAAATTATAGTAACATTGTAAGTGGAGCTCAAACATCTATAACAACACAACAAAACCAAAGAACAGCTTTATTAAACGGAACAACTGAACAATAGAACCGTAAAATAGGAGGAAATTAAATGCAAGTAATTGGATTAATAGGGTATGTAGACAAATATGATATGATATTAAATCTTGCAAGAGCCATCAATATAATGGATAAATCAGTCCTTGTAGTTGATGCAACTTTAGATAGGAAATTAAAATACATAGTACCTGCCTTGGATAATATAGGCAGGGCCTATGTTACTCAATATAACAATATTGACTTTGCTGTTGGATTTGATAGTATGCACGACGTAGAAAATTATATGGCAGAGCAAAGTATAAATATTGCGTTATATGATTTTGTTTTAATTGATATGGATAGTGCAAGATCATATGAATTTTTTAGAACAAGAGGATTAGATAAAGTATACTTTTTTATTGATACTAGTGTACTTTCAGTAGCAAAAAACAAAGAAATTATAAAAGCAATGAGAGTGTATAGCAGTGAAGAGGATTCAAAACTTGAGATGACAAAGATAATGTATAGATCATATGTCTCAAGAGCAGCAAATGATTATTTCGAACAAAAAATTAAAGACTATGATGTAAGTTGGAAAGAACCAAGTTATGAATTTCCTCTTGAGGAACAGGATAAATTAGTGGATATTGATTCGCAGTTTAGTGGAATAATTGATACAAGAAAACATACAAAACTATATGTCGCTACACTTGCAGATCTTACTGCTGAAATATTAGGTGATGTTAATGCTAAAAAAGTTTTAACTCAAATAAAAAGGAGGAAAAATTAATGCCAAGAATTGTATTTTGGAGTCCTTATGAAAACATGACAGGAAATACGCATACGGCAGTTGCTATAAGTACGTTAATGGGAATGACACATAAGGTGACAAGTTTACTTATGCAAGCCAACTTTAATTCAAGAAAAATGGAATCTTCTTTTACTCCATATGAAGAATTAAAACAAAGTGGTGTATTTAATAATTCAAATATTGGAATAAATGCTCTAATTAGACTTATTTCAAGTAATAAACTTACAGCAGATTCCATTCAAAACTATGCTAAACCTGTTTTGAAAGAAAGATTAGATGTTTTGTATGGAATGAGTGCAGACGATCCTGATGGATATAAACAAATTATTGACAATCTTCCATATATGACAAGAAAAGCTGATGAAATATATGATTTAGTTTTTGTTGATATGCCAAAATCATTGGATAAAAAGAGCATTATGGATACGGTAGCAGATGCTGAAATAGTTGTATGTGTTGTAAATCAGGATGCAGTAAAGTTTAGTGATTTCTTTACTACACTTTCAAATAATGAGAGCTTAAAAGACAAAACTAAGATTATTGTTATAGCTGATTATGAAGCAGCTTCAAAGTTTAATGTTATGAATATAAAATTAAAATATAAAGTTAAAGATCCTATATATGTAATACCACATAATTATATATTTGCTGATGCGTGTAATTCTGGAACTGTTATAGATTTTTTATATAAGAATATTAATTCTGATCCAAAAGATTATAATGGTAATTTTATTTTTCAAACATTAAACATTGTAAATGAAATTGTAAATATTGCAAAAATAAAAGATAATTAAAAATAATAGAATAAGAGGTGGAAAGTATGTCAGTTGCTTTTGTATTTAATATTGTACTTATCGTACTACTAGTTGCATTTGTTGCCTTTTTTATAATTTACAAAGTAAAAAAGACTAGCCCTGATGAAGATAGTAGACGTTCTGAACTTGAAAGAACAAAAGAAAAGTATAGTATAGCAAGTATGCAAGCATTTATAAAAAAACAATTTGATGAAATCACAAGAATGAATCTTTACGATTTGGCTCTTTCAGAAGAAGAATTTGAAAGAAGAAAAAATGTAAAGTATGAACTAAAAAAAGCACTAAAGGGAGCAGGTTATGCTGATGCTAGTGATAAAAAATATGTAAAGACTTTAATGTTTGATTTGTTAAGAAATACATATAAAGTAAACAACTCTAATATTAATAATGCAATTCCTTTTAATGAATTTGATGAACTTACACCACAAGATGAATTTGAAATATTGTTATATTTATATAAAAAGCAATTTAAAGCAGAGGCACTTACACAAATTATTACAAAATATAATTTGGATGAACCTAAATATGAATTTGATCCAGAGGTTCCATCTTATGTTATAACAGCTTCTGAAATACATCAAATATTTCAAAATGAAGTAACTCCTGATACTCTATCTTTCGAAGATAAACTAGAAATTGTAGTTCAAAGAGTTTATCAAGGATATAAAGGATACAGTGTTGTAGATGATATTCGTGACATGAATATTGATGGTGTATCCGGTGGTGTATCTGGTATACCTCCATCATTCTTGGATCAAGTTGTAGGTATGGAAGATTACCTAGAACAAATGAATGAGAGAAAGATACCAATGTCCTATGACAGTGTTTGGATATTCTATAAAGGTAAATCAACTTACTTATCTTTCTTATCGTTTGGTAGTGAGTCTGAACTTAAAAGAGTGTGTCAAAATATATATAAATATAATAACCCAGGACAATTATCTGAGTCTGTTGGTTATAAAATAAATGAAATGAAAGATGGTTCTCGTATTGTTGTTTTACGTCCAAACTTTTCAGAATCATGGGCATTCTTCGTAAGAAAATTTGCTCCTCCAACACTTATTTCTGCAGAACAGCTTTTAATACATGAAAATAAAGCAAATGTAATTGAGCTATTAAAATATTTAGTTAGAGGTGCAAGAGTAACAGCAATAACTGGTGAACAGGGTTGTGGTAAAACAACATTACTAATGGCTATAATGAAATATTTATACCCAACAATTACAATCCGTGTACAGGAAACAGCATTCGAGTTACACTTAAGAAAAATTTATCCTTATCATAACATTTTGTCACTTAGAGAAACTGAAACTATAAATGGACAAGAAGGTCTAGACGTTCAAAAGAAAACTGATGGTGGAGTTAACATACTAGGTGAGGTTGCAACTGATCCGGTTGCTGCATGGATGATTCAAATGGCACAGGTTGCCTCTAAGTTTACACTATTTACTCACCATGCTAAAACATTTCCAAACTTAATCACAGCACTTAGAAACTCACTTTTAAAAATAGGTATGTTCCAATCTGAAGATGTTGCAGAGGTACAGGTTGTATCTGTTATAAACTTTGATATTCACTTAAAAAGAGGAACAGATGGTACAAGATATATTGAAAGAATAACAGAATGTATACCTCTTGAGAAAAAGTTTACATATAATAGTGATTATAAAAATTATAAAGATATGGACAAGAAGTTAGACAGCTTTATGGATAACGCAGTAGAATATTTTGAGCATATGACTCAAACAAGTAATTATACATATAAAAATATTGTAGAATGGCACGATGGGAAGTATGTATTTGTAAATCCAATAAGTGAAGAAAATATTAAATCTATGAGAGACAATATGTCACCAGAAGATGTAAAAAGTTTTGATAACTTCATAGATACAGCTTGGAGGTGATAAAATGAGTGTTACTTATATAGCAATAGGTTTACTAGCTGTTTCTGTAATTGGAATAACTGTATTACTTGTATATCTTAGATTATTAAAACATAAATACAAGAAAAATTCTGCGCTTTTTGCAAAAGATAATCTTGTTGTAAAAAACAAATCTAGTTTTAAAGATATATTTGATAGATTATATCAAATGGTATATATGACATTTGTTAAAATGCCAGTAATAAAATATTATACAAAGAAAACAAGACTAAAACTTGAAATGACAAATGATTATACAGAATATGAAATAAGAAAAAGAACTGGTAAATATATGCTAATTGCAGTAATATTCATTTTTGTTTCATTATTTGTATTACTAAATCTAGTAAATGATTTATACATGTCACTTATAGTTATAGTTGGTGTTTTAATTATTGCAGAAAAGATGATAGACCTTGGTATAACATCTGTTTCAAATAAAATATTAAGGCAAATGCCTGATACATTTACTGCAATAAGACATGCATTTCATGAGCATGGAATGATTGATGAGGCTTTTAATACAGCAATTGATGAAATGGGTGATAAAGAAATAGGGCCTCAATTAAAGAAGATAAAAGAAGCTATAATATCTGATAATCCAGAAGTTGAGCTTGAAAAATATTATGATACAGCTCCAAATAGATTTCTTAAATTGTTTGCTGGTATATCATATCTGACTTATGACCTAGGTGATAGGAAGGTTGATGGTACTTCTGTTTATCTTAAAAATTTAAACAATATTTTACAAGATATATATCTTGAAATACTAAAACAAGATAAAATAAATTATATGTTTAGAAGTTTAAATATTATTGCTGTAGTACCACTTATATGTATTAAACCATTACAGGCTTGGGCTGAGTCAAACTTCCCAGCACTATCAAACTTCTATAACAGTAGTTTTGGATTTATAATGCAATCTCTTATAATAATATCAATATTTGTATCATATTTAATGTTAAGAATTGTAAAAGAAGATTCTGAACAAATAAAATTTGATAGAGTAGCAAGTGTAAAATGGCAAGACAAGCTATATAAAATAACAATTGTAAAATTAGTGGTAGATGCATTTAAATCAAGACCACATACAAAGAAAAATAGAAAAGAAACAATGCTTATTAAAAATACTAATTCTTATCTTACTATTGAATGGTTGTATGTAAATAAAATAACAGCAGCTGTTGTTACATTTATTCTTGCTTTAATACTTATGTTTAATGTAACAAGAATAGATGTAAAAGCCACATATAACAAAATAAGTGATGAATTTTTATCATTTGGACAGCTTACAGAGCAACAAGAACAAGCTGCACAAGCTATTAATGATAGAGATAAAACGTATATTGATAAATATAAAAATAAAAATGTTACAAAGGAACAACTTGAAATGGAATTTGCTGATCCTGTAACGGGTAAAGCTGATGCAGATGAAGTTACAAGGGTATATGACAAAATACAAAGTGTTAAAAATTCATATATTAAGTTCTGGCAAGTACTTACATCGTTTGTTCTAGCATTTATAGCCTACTATGTTCCATCAATTATATTATTTATACGTAACAAAATACGTGAGATGGAAAAAGAAAATGAAATTATGCAATTCCAGTCAATTATACTTATGCTTATGTATATAGACAGAATTGATGTACAAACGATTCTAGAATGGTTATGTAGATTCTCTTATGCATTTAAAGAACCAATTGCTACATGTCTTAACAACTATGAATCTGGTGCATATGAAGCATTAGAAGAATTAAAAGAAGATGTACCTTACAAGGATTTCCAAAGAATTATAGAACAATTACAATCAGCTGTTGAGAGAATACCAATAAGAGATGCATTTGATGAACTTGAAACAGAAAGAGCTTTCTTCCATGAAAGAAGAAAAGAAGGAAATGAAATGTTAATTAAAAAGAAAACAACAATAGGTAAAGTACTTGGATTTACACCAATGGTACTACTTATAGGTGGATATTTAGTTGCACCACTTATGATTGTATCAATAATGCAAATGATGAATTACTTTACAAAAATGTCTTTTTAAAACTAAATTGGTTAGAACACCATTTCCATAAGGTGTTTAACATATATGTTTATAATTATTTAAAAGGGGGTATATAAATTATGGATAACGCACAAAAAGCGATCATGATTGGTGTTGGACTTTTCATCACAATCATAATAATTGCAGCAGTAATGCTAATCACTGGTATGGGACAAAACCTACTAAATAAAGGGCAATCTCAAGTAAATGGTATATCTGCAAGTTTACAAAATGATCTTTTTGAACAATATAATGGTAAAAAAATGTCAGGTGCACAAGTAAGAACAGCAGCTGTTCAATTAAAAAATAGAGATGATGCAGCAAGTATTACAATTAAGATTGGTGGTTCTGAAATGGCGGATACGGCTGCAATTAATAGTGCAACTTCAACTACAGCTACAAAAATGTATACAGGAAAAGTTACGCAAAATTTAGACGCAGGAACTGTTACAATAGAATGGAATTAAAGGCATAATTTAAAGGTATATAATTATATACGAATATATAGTTATATACCTTTACTACTAATATATAGTTTAAAAAATTAATTTAATGTGGAAAATGTGTATAATCAAAGTAAATTAATTTCTTAAAGTGTATATTATATATATAAATTTAAAGTGAGGTGGTAAAATCATGGACGAAAGTGCTCCAATTAGAGCTATTGTAATAGGTGTAAGCACTTTACTTGCAGTTGCTACAATTTCTGCAGTTTTAATGTATTATAATACAGCAAAACAAATGGCATCAAATGTTGGACGTGGCCAGGATTTTGCTGCAAATTATGACCAAAGTATTCAAGATATTTTAACAGCAGGAACATATAATGTATCTGGAACAAACTATATTACTGGTGCAGATGTAAAAAATTTACTTAATTATTTTTATGACAATGAAGAGGTTCAAATTAATGTAATTGATATTAAATACATAGATGAATATGAAAATTACACACCTAAACTAGCAACTGGAACAAGACGATATAGTAATGCTAATAAAGGAACAACCTATGATTTAGCAATTCAAGATATTATGGACGGGCAAAGATTTTCTGTAAAAGTTGAGGAAAATGTTTCAATAAGTGATGGAAAACAAGGAACTTTAATTACTATTAATAACGAAGGTTAAATGTATAATAAGGAGGGAATATGGAAGATAATTTACAAAGAGTTTTTTCAATATTAATTTCAATACTTATTTTATTTATATTACCATTATATATTGCTTTTGAAAAAATGGATGATATATCATATTCTCTTGCACTTAAAATTACTAGTAATTTTGTAGACAATGTAACTGCAAAAGGATATTTAACTAAAGAAATGTATAATGATTACATATCAAGGCTTTCAGTCACAGGAAATGTGTATGATGTAAAAATGGAACATGTTGCTAAAAAATATGAACCTGCACTTTTTGTATATAATAATGAAAATAGAGTTATATCTATTCTTGATTATTCTTTGTATGCTGATCAATGGACAAATAGTGAAGATCGTTTACAGATAACTTCTCAAAATATTAGTTATAAAAAATCAGATATTAAGTTATCATATAATACGTCAGAAATAAAATACACACAAGAACAAATATTAAAAGTATTAAACTCAAATGGTGATATACCATATTCAAATATGTCACTAAATCAATATTCTTCATTAGACAAGAAAGAAATTACTAGTCTTCCATATATGTATGCTAATTATAAATTAAATGATGATGGTAATATGGAAGTTGATAACGAAAATAGAATATATACAATGAATAAAGGTGATGAATTTTCTGTTAGAATAAAAAATGAAAATGTAACAATTGCTACAGTTTTATTTAATGCATTTACTTTAGGAATAGGCGGAACTGAAAATAATGTTCGTGTATATATAAATTACGGAGGAACTATTAAAGAAGAAGAGTATAAAAATTTAGAAAATAACAATGATAAAGTGTTTATGCTTGGTGATGTAAATGGAGATGGAACTGTTAATGTTCTTGATGTGACATTATTAGAAAAATATTTATCTAAAGAAGTAAATCTTTCTTCTGATCAACTTAAATCCGCTGATGTAAATCAAGATGGAATAATAGATATAAAAGACTTGACGTCATTGCAACAAATGACTAGTTAATTATAGTTATATAATTTAGGAGGTGAGTCTCACCATTGGATTACATGTCAAATAAAGCATTGATAATTGCTGTAAGCTTAATTGTGACAATGGCAATTGCAAGTGCAGTTCTTTTAATTATAAATCAAGTTGTAACTGTATATGGACAAGTGTATGAAACAGATACTTCTATTCAATCTGGATTCGATGAGTTTGACTCATATGATAATACTCAAAAAACAGCTTTAGATGTATTAAATACAGTTAAGAAGTATAAAAATAATAGTTTAGTTAGTGTTGTAGATGGAAATGGTAGTCCATATAATGAAGAAGCTTTAAAAAGAAGTTTAAATGTTGAAAATGCAGGTACAGGAGATTTGTCTGTAAATTCAACAGAGGCATCTAAAACATACAGTTCTACAATAAAAAGAGATAATAATAAAGTGACAATAATATTAAAGGCAAATTAGTATTCAGGGGGGGTGAAAATAATGGATGAATCAACAAATACATTATTATATACAGCTACATATGTTATTATATTTATAATTGCTGTAAGTTTAGCTATTGTTCTATTTTTAAGTGTAAATAGATTTGCTGACTCTGCATTTGAGTATTCAGTAGGAATAGAAACATCTATTATTAATACTCCAACAACTGGACTTGAAGAAGCACAAAAAGGTCAAGCTCATTTGACGAGTACTGATGTATTTTCATATTTTGTAAATTACATTAAAAAGGACCTATATGGTGAGAAAAAATCAGATGACGGATATAAAGTTACAATAACGACCGAATCAGGGAATTTGGATAGTAATATGAGTTATGCTAAGGCATTAAAGAAAATAGGTACAAAGAATTACATTTTAAGATACAAGGGAAACAAAAATATAGAAATAACGCTAAATTAAATTATATTATTTGATAGTAAAAGGGGGAGATAGTATTTATGAAGGATAATTTAAGTATTGTTATAACTATAATTGTTTTAGTACTTCTTATGGTGCTATTTCCTCTATATAATTTTTTTGAAAGACAAGATGATATGTCATATAATTTAGTATTAAAGGCGACTACCAATTTCGCAGATCAAGTAATGAATAATGGATATATTGATCAAAATATGTATAATAATTTAGTAAATGAATTAGGTAATACAGGAAATATATATGATATACAGATTGAAGCGCACAGAAAAGTTTTAACAAAAGACAAAGATAACATTACAAGTGATACATATGTTGAGCAAAGCTATATAGACTATAACGATGATATATTTAATTCATTAGAAAAATCCAATGGTGTTATGGATAAACAGCTAAAAAATAATATATACTTAATGAATGAGAACGACGAAATATATGTAAAAGTAAAAAATAGTAATACAACGCTTGCAGGTTCTTTGTTCAATTCAATTATAGTTACATCTTCTAAGACAAGAATAGAAGTAAATTATGGGGGAATTATAAAAAACAACTCATGGGCAAAAATTGACGCAACATATAAAGGACATATACAGGCTCCAGGTGCGCCAAGAATTACAGTTGGTGGAGAAGGGGTTACTGGTAATAGTATTCAAATTTCATATAATAAATTTATAGATACAGATATAGAAGCTACATCTGTAGCATTTAATAATCAAGATACAAATATTCCAAATGAAATTGAAAAATATATTTGGAGTATAACAGATAATAGTACAAAAGAAAGTTATGATTATAATAGGTCAAATAAATTAGAAAAAAACAAAGATTTTTTTCAAGATGGTAATACATATAAAATAGAAGTATATGCAGTTGATACACTAGGATATCGTTCTGATAGTACAATAATTACTCTTGAATTGAAAGAGCCATCATCTACTACTGGTGAGATTAAAAAAACATTTACAAGTGATGACATAGAAAAAGTAAATAAATATCTAGAAAATAATGAGGAACTTACTAGCCAAGAAAAAGAGCTATATGACATTGATAATAATCAAAAAATTACAGCTGAGGATATGGAATACATAAATGAGTATTTAGAAAATGGGTATATAACTGGTGATGTTAATCAAGATTTTAAAATAACAGAAGAAGATAATAAAATGCTATTAGAGTATTTCGCCAAAGTTGTTACGTTGAATGAAACTCAGTTAAAAGCTGCTGATGTTAATAAGGATGGGTTTATTGATGCGAGTGATGCTACAGAAATTTTAAAACTGATTTCTAAAGCTCAAACTATTAAATAAATATATTTGAAAAGGGGTGTATAAATGAAAATTACAGACTTTGCTTTGATATTTGTTGGAATTACTCTTCCAATTATTATAACGGTGTATGTAAATGTTTCTTTTACAATAAAAGCAGAAGAACAAGAAATGTATTACAAAAAAATAATAAATGCTGCATTAGATGATGCCTCTAATCAAATGAAAGAAGTTGAAAACTCAGATAAGGAAATTGACTATGGATACTCAGGTACTAGTGATAATAAAATTAGTGTAAATTCACAAGTGGGTGTTGATACTTTTTTAAATTCATTATATAATAATTTTGGAATAAAAGGTAATGATACTGCTGAAAATTACTTACAATATTTTATTCCAGCTATAGCTATAATAGACTATAATGGAGTTCAGGTATCTTCAATTGAAGAATTTACAGAAAATGGACAAAATGTAATAAAGCATGTGTTAAAGCCAAAGAAATATTACTCATATACATATTATTTATGTGCAACTCCAGGGGATGTAAGCAAACTTACTTATACAGAAGATTATGAAACAGCTGTAAAGAATGGTCTTCATTCAACTCACATAGTAGAATTTACAATGGATGATTACATTACACATAGAGGATATGTATCTAAAAATACAGGAGATATAGATGAAATAGGAGTTTCAAGTTTCTATATATCAGATAGCAAAAACAATTCAAAATTGGTTGCAAATGTTGATAGTAATGCTTCATTATTACAAAGGGAAAAAGATGTATTACCTAAAATAATTTCAAACCTACAAAATAAAAGAAAATCAGTTATAATTAATTCTATACAAGACGAGATGGAATATGCAACTAATAACAATAATTCTTATGCATCACAAGCAGGGATAAGATATAATTTCGTATTTCCAACTTTAGAAGAAGGAGAAATGGAGAGTCAAATACAAAATGTTGGTATAATGGCTTTAGTTCAAGGAATATCAATTGGAAATAGATATTTAAATGTAAGAGCATATAGTACATCAAAATTAACAGAAATAACTCGTTATTATTTATCTATTCCAAATACAGATGGAATATATAAGACAAAGTATAATTTAAATCTATACCATAAAGATAAAAATTGTCCAGAATATAGAGCTTTTGCAAGTAATAAAGAAAATGTTAATATTACTCCAAGCTTTTTATTTACAAAACAACAAGCTGCATCGGTAAAAGCAGTGTTGAAAAAAGATAATACATATATACAATTGGAAGGATTTTATCCTTGTCCAGTATGTAATCCATAGAGATTAAGAGGTGAAATTAATGAGTGTTGATAAAACAAACGATATGAAAACTACGAATGCAAAAACAAGTGAAGATAAGAAAGAAAAAAATAAACTAGATACATCATCTGAGAAAAAAAGTTTAGAAAAAAATAGCTTAGAAAAAAATAACGAAGATAATAGCAATAAAGAAAAAAAGAAAAAAATCATTCCAGCTTATCAAAAAAGAGATGAACCTGAAAAAAAGAAAAAAGTAAAACCAGATAAAAAAACAATAAAGTCAAGAATTACTATAGCAATAATTATAGCTTTTGTTGTATTAATAGGTTTAGCTATTTTTGGAATTATTTCTCTTGTAAATTATAACAAGTACAAGCCTTACAGAAAATATGAAGAAACAATGAAAACATATGGATTTGATAAAATGTACAATAATGAAAGTGCAAAAACTGGTGAGAGTATTACAAAATCTGAAGCAATAAAAATGATTTTATCAGTAGCATTTAATACAAGTGATATATCAGGATTTGCTGGGGAACCAGAAGAAAATTATGATAATGCAATATGGGTTGAATATGCTAAATATAGAGGTATAATAGGAGATGCTGATATTACTAAGGATAATGCAAATGATAAAGCAACATACATAGAAGTAATACGTTATCTTGCAAATGCAAAGGTAAAAATTCTAGAAAAAGATTTAAACTCTGCGATAAATTTAAAAGTAAAAGATATTAATAAATACAAAACTGATGAACAGACTGCAATAGAAGATATGATTGAAAATGAAATTATAACAATAAACACTAAGAAGATAAATGGTAAAAAGCATATTTTTAAAGGACAAATGAATGAATTAATTTCAAATTTTGCTGTTAAGTATAACACTCTAACTATAAATGATGAAAAGATAAATATTAGTGAAGATAAAGAACCATCTAATAAAGATCAATATCCATATACGCTTGCTAGTGTAGATAAGAGTGTGTATGAAAAAGAATTTTATGTTGATGATGAAGAGAATTTCGAATCTCCAAAAGATTTATATACAACAAAAAAAGAATATTATTCACAAATACAAGAAATTGCTGAAGGATATTACGATTCTATTTTAAATATTGACTATAAAACGATAAATTATGATGAAATGAAAGATAATATTTTACAGTATGTTTTATATGGAACGGAAGGTTTAGATGACTATGTAAATTACGTAAAGGAACATAAAATAGTAATTGAAGGAAAGTCAACTGTAATGTTTCCAGCAATATATTTTGATGGACTTGAGTATGTAGTAAGAATGAAATTAGAGTTTGAAATTAAAAATTCAGATACTAAAGATAATTTGTTATATATGGATCCTATAAATAGTGAAAATACAAAGGTTAAATATGAAAATAATAAGTATACTGTATATATAGATGCAAAAATGGGAAATGCAATAGGAGGCTCTACTGCATTATATAACGATAATTCAGCTATAGTTGACAGATTACTAAAAGATCAAAAAGATGTTATGGTAAGAGAGTAGGTGAAACAGTGAAAAAAATTAAAATTATAAGATTATTTTTAACTTTTATATGTCTTATTGCAATTTCTCTTGTTGGGAATAACGTTTATGGGTATACATTGAAATTTAAAGCAATGAAATATGAAGATCGGAGCAAAAGTTAGGACATATGGACAAACATTTGACCCTGCAACTCCTGGAGATTGGATAAAAATTGAAAAAGGAAAAGATAAAATAGAGTATCGCAATGGTTCTTATGGAACATATAAAATTGTATTTCATAATGCGTTAGCTTCAATATATGAAAATAACGCAGATATTAATAACTTTTACGTTGGATACGATACTTTAAAAGATAGTAAATCACAAATAAGTAGTGAAGAATTAGAAACTGATAATACGTTAATTAACAAGCTAAAAGTAAATCCTACATATGTAGTTGGTGATAATAACCAAATTTATTCTAATAAGGGTTTTAACAAAAATAACACTCTCGAATATAATAGGGATAATGTAAATTTTTATTTATCTAGAAAGAGGATAATTAAATCAAATGATCCTAATCAAACTATAACAATTTCTGATTGGTATTTATCAAAAAATGTTATAACTTCACTAAAGGATACATTTTCACTTGATTTAAAGAGTAATAAAATTTACTTTTCTTTGCCGGCTTATAGTGGAACTGGGACATGGGATACCGCTTATAACATGTTGAATAACATGAACAAAACACGGAAAATGGCATCCAGCTAATTATGGAAAAACAGTTTGGTATTTAACAGGAATTTATACTGATTTAGATAATCAGCCAGGTAAGTCTGCTATGAATTTATTTGATAATATATTAGTATTAGGCTTGGAATTCTTCTCCCCTCAAGAAGTGTATATTAGGCATGTTGATTCAAAAGGCAACTTATTAGATATAGCTAATTCTTCAGAAATAAAGGTTACTTCAGATGGAAAACAAAGTATAATTAATAATTCTGGTAAGAAAACAGTGAAAAAAAGTGATAAAACAAATGTTGAATATCAAGAGTATTATAAAATTAATTTGGGAGAAAAATTACAAGTTAGTAGATCACTTACTATGGCTTCAAATGGAAAAATGTATAAATATAAAAATGCAATTGTTTCAAGTGCCAAGACAGCTAAAGCTGCAGCTGATAATGATAATATAAACAAGAATAGTAATAAAAAATCGGATTCATCATTTCAAGTTGGTGGAAATTCTGCTGATAAAGCAGTTACAGTTGTTACTTTTATTTATGATGAAGCTGATGTACCGGGATATCCTCCTGGCGACGACGATCCACCATCAGGAGATATACATACTGAATTTTCTTCTGATGATAATAGTAATGCATGTATTCAAAAATATACTACAACAGATACAAATGTTAAGCCATATTTAAAAACTAATAGAATTCTACTTAAAGATTTGAAGTATAAATTGGAAAAAAATGGTGATACAGTTAAGTACAAAATTGAGCACTTTAACGTACAACAATTAATAGGTGGTAAAATAGATGACAATCCAGATGTCCCTCCTGAAAGTACTGGAAATATATTTGGAGAAGAAAATTATACATTATTTAATTCGGATACAAGTCATATTTTGACTGTAACTAGCAAAAGTAAAGAAGCCAGTCTAAAGTATGCAAGTAATTTTAAAAATTCAAATAATAACGGTAAATTGCCATCTCAATCTTCTATAGATTCATTTGTTAAAAATGAAAATAATAAATCAACCTTTAGTGATTTTGATACAAATGAAAATAATAAATACATACCATTAAAAAAATATAATGGAGTGAGAAATCCAAAATTATCTGCCAATTATCAAGCAATTAATGTCATGAATGATGGAAAAGCAACAAGAGGAAGTATTGGATATCGATATGCCAAAAATAAAGTTAACATTATTGTATATAATCCATTAGAACTTGATACAATAAAAGTTACTTCAAAAGAAATAATTGATCACACGTCATCATCTTCAAAAGGACAAAATGTTATACAAAAAAATGCAGATTTTACAGTAAGTTTTGGAACTAAAGGAAGTTCACAGTATGCTACAATTACGGATACATCAAATTATTTAGATTATTACTATTTAATATTTGATATAGACGTTGTATTAAAATCTGATTATCAAGTGAAAAAACGTATGAATAATGGATTTACAGGATTACAAACTATTTCATCAGGTTCTAAAGTTGAAGCAGGTTCATTAATTAAAATTAATAAAGGAGATAAGGAATTTAACGCAATTGCAAGTAGTAATGAAGCAGGAAAAGATATAGTATCACAAGTACAAAATAACGTTATTTTAATAGGTGTTACTAATAATATGCCTTCAGAAGCTCTTGAAAATTTAATATTCTCTAATGCAGTTAAAAAATATGTAGTAAAAAATGATACTATTGAAGAAAAATATATAAACACTACTATTTCTACAAATAGAGTTGATTTTGTAGATTACTGTGATGCAAATTACGAAAATAAACAATATCATGACAAGCAATATACTAGTGGACATAATATGTATTCAGATGCTTATTATTTTGCAATGGCAAAAGCAGAAACAACTAATGTAGGAAGAATTTATGATTTTAAAGTAACAGATTGCTCTGATATAGATTATAAATCAGTATTTAGAAAGTCTTCAGATACAAACAATATAAATGACTTAACAGGAGTACAATATTTCTCTGGTGTAAAATTATTTAATATTTATACTAACAAAATAAATTCTTTAGAGAATAGAGGAGAAATTAATATAAGTGGAAGTTCTGCTAAAAAAATATTACCTCTTGGACCATATAAAAATACAAATACATCATATGTTAATGCACCAAAAATGGGGTATAGAATTAGTTTTGATTTAAAAACAAGTGGATTTTTTGATGGACAGAGTAGTTATTCTAGAGAAATACTTATACAACCATCATATTATTATATATCAAAAGATGGAACAAATTTCGATAAAGAAATAAATTTATATTATAAAAACTCAGATGGAAAGTATGAAAAATTCTCAGGAAGCGATTATACAATATATTTTAAACCAAAAGATGGGTATAGATCAGTGGCAAATTCTGTAACAGCCGGAAACACATCTGGTATGTCTGAACAATTAGAACCTCTTGCAGTAGGTTCAACTTCAGGATTTACATTAAATTCAAAAATGATGAGCACAGCTGATAATAACTTTATACAGGCTTGGTATGGAGAGTTTAAATTACCTAATTCAACAATAGCTGTAAAAGGTAGTGATGTTTCAAAACCATATACAAATGGGTATATTGGAGTAGTATTTAAAATAACAAGTATAGATAAAGATAGTAACAATAAAATTATACGTGAACTTAGTTATAACCAAAATAATAATAATGCTGATGAGGATAAGAAAGATAATACTACTCAATGGGACTATGAAGGCTATCTTGGATTTACAAATTATGGAAATAAAGTAGACAGTATAACTTTACAACTTGAAAAAGGTGACTGGAAAATTGATGATTCCAGATATCAAGAGATAAAGGGTACAGTTGTACTATATGATACAGATAATAGAGCATCAAATGATTTTGATTAAAATATCAGGGATTTCCCTGATATTTTTTGTCTAAAATTGTCAAAAAAGTTATTAAAATTTTAAAATACTAATAAAATAGACAAAAGCCGTTGACAAGATATACATAATATGGTATAATTCGTTTGTGAGTATATTTTATTACTCTCCAACAATACGGAGAGTAGTGGATCTCCGTAGTCAGCAATTAAAAAATAAATTTACTTTTTAAAGGAGAATCTATATGAAAAATACATTTAAAAAACATATTGGACGGACATTGTCAATTTTTCTTGCCATATTTCTTTTGTTAGGCACAATTCCAATTGTTGGTGTTAGTGCTGCTGAAGTAACAAGCAATTTTGAATATACTTTGCTTGATGACGGAACAATTGAAGTTACAAAATATGTTGGAACAGACAGTTATGCCATTATTCCTGATGAAATTGATGGAAAACCAGTTACCAAAGTAAATGAATTCTGTTTTTTTAACGATGATGATTATAATGGACTTAATTATACTGTAAAAAGTATTTTTATTTCAAAAAATATTACTGATTTTTCTGATACTTTAAATAATGGTGAGTATAGATGTTTAAACAGAATATTATATTTGGAATCAATAAGCGTTGACGAAAGTAATTCAGTATATTCTTCTGATTCAGGAATTTTGTTTAGTAAAGATTTTACCAAACTTATATATTATCCAACAAATAAAGCTGGAGAGGAATATATTGTTCCTGATTATGTAAAAGAACTTGGAAGATCAGCTTTTTCAGAATCTAAGAATTTACATTCTTTAAAATTTAGTTCGTTCTTTGAAAAAATGGGGGATGCTGCTATTTTTGGTGGTAATATTGAAAAAGCAGAGTATCCGCTTTATTCAAAACCTTCATCAAGCATTGGTTTGTTCCAGTTTTGTGAAAAATTAACTAATGTATATTTTAAGAAAGACGTAAATTGGATTAATGATGAGGACTTCTTAGGCTCTACTAATGTGACTCTTTATGTTTATAACAATTCATATGCACTTGATTGGGCAAAAGAGCATGGATTTGCATACGAGATTATGGAAGAACCACCAATCGAAAAAGATCTCGTTGATGAAGGTACAGGAATAAAAGTAAAAGGAACAATGGATCCTGATGCAACTCTTAAGGTTGAAAAAGTTGAAAGTACAGTAGAAAATGCTGTAGCAACTTATGATATCACACTTCGTAAAGATGGAGATGTTATTCAGCCTTCTGGTACAATTACAATTTCAATTCCTTCAGAAATTAAAGATTGTAAATTGTTCTGGGTTAAAGATGATGGCACTAAAGTTGAAGTAAATGCAATTTACGAAAATGGTAATTATGTGTTTACAACTGATCACTTAAGTGTTTATGCATTAGTTAAGGAGCCTGTTCCTACAACAACGGAGCCGGTTGAAACAACAACAGTTGAACCTGTGACAACAGTCCCTGTTCCTACAACGACAGATCCAGTTGAAACAACAACAGTTGAAACTGTTACAACAGTTCCTGTTCCTACAACGACAGATCCAGTTGAAACAACAACAGTTGAACCTGTTACAACAGTTCCTGTTCCTACAACAACGGAACCAGTTGAAACAACAACGGTTGAACCTGTTACAACAGTTGAACCAGTAACAACGGTTCCTACAACAGATCCTGTTACTACTGTTGAACCGACAACTAAGTCAGTTGCTACTCCTGATACACCAATTGATAATAACAATTCAAATTCAGGTAACAACTCATCATCTGGTAGTAGTACCACTAATACTAATACTTCAAATGGTGCAGTTGCAACTGGTAATATGTTAGGATTTGACAACAATATCCTTATAGCTATAATTATTGCTGCCACTACAGCTTTAATTGCAGCTTCGAAGAGAAGAAACTCTTCTAAATAAAATGTATATAAATCTCTCTATCATTTGATAGAGAGATTTTTTTCCATAATTTAGGACAAACAGATATAATTTTTGGTGTTATACATATAAATATTAATGGTGATAATATTGAAGAAAAATTACCATTATTTACAATTTTTTACAGTAATAATTATTCTACTATGTATTTTACTTTATGGTATAAATTCTTTTGTAACCAAAAAAGAAAGTTCAAAAAAATTGGAAGAAGAAAAGAATAAAGAATTTGATGAGAAGAGTACAATTGAGTATAAAGCTAATCAAACCATAAGGGTAAAGTATAGCAAAACTGGAAATGTAGTTGCTATGGATATAAATGATTATTTAAGAGGGGTTGTTCCTTCAGAAATGCCACCTTCATATAATATTGAAGCACTAAAGGCACAAGCAATAGTTGCAAGAACATATACGTATAAAAAAATGATGACACATGGTGAAGGCGAAGAAGCTGATATGTGCGATAATCATACACATTGTCAGGCTTTTTATGACAAGGATACCTTGTTTTCAATATGGAGAAAAAGGGGATTTAGTGAAGACTTAATTAAGGAATATTGGAATAAAATAAATGAGGCAGTCGTTTCTACACAAAATCAGGTTATAACATACAATGGAGAATATATAAAAGCATTTTTTCATGCAAGTAGTCCGTATAAAACTGAAAATATTGATCAAATATGGGGTGGAGAAAAATTACCATATTTAGTATCAGTGGAAAATGATGAAAAAGAAGACTATCAAAACAGAACAAGCTGTGTTAAAGTAACATTTGATGATTTTAAATCAAAAATAAAGGAAAAATACGGAAAAGATGTAACTCCTGATGAATGTAAAAATACTTGTATAAATGAATATACTACAAGTGGCAGGGTTAAAAATATAAAATGTGGAGAACTTGTCATATCTGCTGAAAATTTAAGGGTATTATTTTCTCTTAAATCTACGGATTTTAAATTAGATATAGAAGATAACAACTTGGTATTCAATGTAACTGGATATGGTCACGGAATTGGGATGAGCCAGGTAGGAGCTGATACATATGCAAATAAAGGATATAGTTATGAAGATATTATAAAACACTATTATACAGGAGTTGAAATAACAACTCTTAGTAGTAATTAAAACTTAATACCTTTATCATAGATTTAGTAATATATATAAGTTATAACTGATTATAACAAATTATGCTATTTAGATACTATTAGTAATTTTATAGTATCTATTTTTTTATATAAATGCAAGGAATATTTTCAGTTTCTGCACATTTTACCGAATACCTCAAATTGCTTTGTTCCATTCTTCCACAATCATCTGGTATATTTGCTGGTATGATTTTCCAGATTTTCATCGTTCCGGTACTGTTTGTTATATTCCAATGGCTACAGGAGAAGATTAAGCCGATGGAATGGGATAGCCTTGACGAAAGTGAAGTAGAGGCTGAAATCGAACAATATTCTCCTACTGCTAAAACTCATAAATGATAAAGACGATAATGAAAAAACAAATATTAGGTGCGATGTGTCTGGCTGCCATGATGAGCAGTTGTCACATCTATAAAGCTTACGATCGTCCGGAATCGATAGATGCCTCAGGCATCTATCGTGACCCGGCGTCGGCTACCGATACGTTGGTTGCCGATACTTCAAATATGGGAAACTTGCCATGGAAAGAAGTCTTTCGCGATGCAAAATTGCAGGCTTTAATTGAAGAAGGATTGGCAAACAATGTAGATATGCAGGCTGCAGCTCTTCGTGTACAGGAAGCAAAAGTGATGCTGACTGCTGCAAAACTCTCGTATCTGCCTTCTATAAACTTGGCTCCTCAAGGAACAATAACTAGTATGGGAGGAGGAAGTTATGTAAAAGCTTATCAACTTCCAGCTGTTGCAAGTTGGGAAATCGATTTGTTTGGCAAGATTCTCAATACAAAACGTGGACAGAAAGTTGCTTATGAACAAAGCAAGTATGCGGAACAGGCAGTACGTTCACAGATTATCTGTGGCATAGCCAATATCTATTATTCGTTGCTGATGCTCGACCGTCAGGTGGAAATTACAGCAGAAACTGCTGCCATCTACAAAGAAAATGTACGTGTAATGGAAGCTATGAAAGTCGCTGGTATGACAACCGAAGCGGGAGTTGCACAAATGCGTGCTGCTAGTCATCAGGTAGAAGCTTCGCTGATGGATTTGAAACGTCAGGTACGCGAAATAGAAAACTCTCTGGCTGTATTACTGGCTAAAGCTCCGCAAACTATCGACCGTAATACTCTGGGCGAACAGGTAATGCCTGAAGAATTGACAGCCGGTGTACCATTGCAGTTGCTGGAAAATCGTCCTGATGTAAAGATGGCAGAAATGACATTGGCAGCAGCTTATTATACCACGAACTCTGCCCGTGCAGCATTCTATCCAGGTTTAAACATAACAGGAACAGCCGGATGGACAAACGGTTCAGGTATATCTGTAGTTAATCCAGGTGAATTTATGTTGCAGGCACTGGCTTCATTGGCTCAACCTATATTCAATAACGGCAAACTGGTAGCCAATTTGAAAGTTTCTAAGGCAGAAGAAAAAATTGCCAAGATGAACTATCAGCAGACGATATTGGAAGCTGGTAAGGAAGTTAGTGATGCATTGTTCTTATATGATACACAGAACAAGAAACTTATAGAAGACCGTGGACAGGTAGAACAGTTGGATAAAGCTGTTACTTATACCAAAGCTTTGTTCCAGAGTGGAGAAGCCACTTATCTGGAAATTCTGACAGCACAGCAGAATTTGCTGAGTGCACAGCTGAGCGAGGTTTCTGATAATTTCCAGCGTATGCAAGCTGTTATAAACTTGTATAGTGCTTTGGGAGGAGGAAGAGAATAATTAACCTTAAATATGAAAGAAACTATGATTAGTCCTTTAGCTTACGTTGACCCGTCTGCCAAGATTGGGAAAAACGTTACGGTACATCCGTTTGCTTATATCGACAAAAATGTCGAGATAGGCGACGATAATGTGATTATGCCTTATGCCAGCTTGATGAGTGGTACTCGCATGGGAAATGGCAATAAAGTGTATCAGGGAGCTGTTGTTGCTGCAGTTCCACAGGATTTTGCTTATACAGGTGAAGATACATTAGCCTATATTGGCAATAATAATGTAATCCGTGAAAATGCTGTGATTATTCGTGGTACACATGCCGGACATGCTACAAGCGTTGGCGATGGAAACTTCATTATGACAGGTGCACGTCTGTCACATGATGTTGAAGTTGGAAATCATTGTATTATCGGAAATGGCTCGCAGGTATCTGGTAATTGTATTATCCAGGACTGTGCGATTCTTACATCCAATGTGCTGATGCAGGGTAACACACGTTTGGGAAGTTACTCTCTGGTACAGGGAGGATGCCGTTTTATCAAAGATATTCCTCCTTATATCGTGGCAGCTCACGAACCTATTGCTTTTTACAGCATAAATACGAAAGTGCTCGAGCTTGCTGGTTTCTCTGAAACTCTGATTAAACATATTGCTCAGGCATATCGTATTCTGTATAAGGCAAATACTTCTCAGCACGATGCATTGCTTCGTATTCAGGAACAAGTTCCTAATAGTCCGGAAATCGAACGGATTATAGAGTTTGTAAAAACATCGAAGTTAGGCATTATTCATTAATTGTATTTTATGGCAGGCGTAAAGAGAAATAAGTGTGACAGAGCAGAGCTGAGGAAACGAGTAATACTAGAAGCTTCTAGTGCTTTTGCCAAATCTGGCATCAAGAATGTTCATATGGACAGTCTTGCGTGCGCACTTTCTATATCCAAACGGACTCTTTACGAGCTATTCTGCGATAAAGAACAGCTTTTGCTGGAAGTGTTTGCCATGCACCAGCAAGAGATGAGTACATACATTAGCGAAGTTGCTTCCAGAGCTGAGAATGCTCTGGAAGTAATCTTTGCTTTTTATAAGCGTAAGTTGAATGAGTTGGGACAGATAAATCCGCTTTTCTTCCGCGATTTACGTAAGTATCCTAATGTGTTGACATATATACGCGAACATCAGAAATTGAACGATGCAGCGGCATTGGTACATTTCCAAAAGGGAGTAGAAGAAGGCATATTTCGTAATGATATAAATTTTGCCATTATTAATCAGGCAATGTCGATGCAGATGGAAATGCTGATATATTCAGATATAACAGAAAATTACCCTATTTCAGAAATCTATAGTGAAGTTACTTTCCTGCATATGAGAGGAATTACTACCCCGAAAGGTATGCAGATGGTAGATGCTTTTTTACAGTCAGTAAAAGAAAAGCCTTGATAATACCCCCTATATTCTTCAAAAAACCTCTATCTTTGCAGCTGTTTGCAAAGAATCATCGATGAAGAATAAAATAACAATAACTTTTGCCTTTACATTACTGGTAGTCTGCGGACTATTGGCACTCTATTATTTGCCTCCTGTAAATTTTAACGGGAGTCCTTTGCGTAAGGTCGATTTATTATCCGACTTACGTCCTGATCCTGTAATCGAAGAAGTTTCTGATACCGATTCCATACCTTTGCCTGTTGTGGCAAAGCCTATATTTGTTGATACTTGTAAGGCTGGTATGACCTGTATAGAAGACTATGCAGATTCTTTAGAGTTGGGAATGGGAGCTTTCTATGAAGCTTTGGAGAATCGTGCTTCACTCAATCGTCCCGTTCGTATCGCTTATTTTGGCGATTCCTTTATAGAAGGTGATATATTGACAGCCGATTTACGTACTCTGTTCCAGCAGAAGTTTGGAGGAAGAGGTGTAGGATACGTGCCTGTAACTTCCCGTATTGCTGGATTCCGTCCCACTGTAAAACACACTTTCAGCGGGTGGGAGAGTCATGCTATAACCGATTCCGTAGCCTTTCATCGTTCCATGCAAGATATATCCAATCATTATTTTATCCCTCGTCAGGGAGCATCTGTCAGTCTGAAAGGTGGTAAAAATTATACTTCTTGTTTGGATACATGCGATATATCTTCTTTCTATTTCTTTTCGTCTGATTCTGTAAAACTGTCCGTGCAAGTCAATGGAGGTGAGGATACAGAATACATTTTCCCCGGCGACAGTACGGGAATGCAGGTTGCCCAGGTAGAAGGTAGAATAGGAAATGTATCTTGGAACGTATTGCAGGCTGGAAAAAATACCCGGTGCTTTGCGGCTACAATGGATTCGAAAGAAGGAGTTATACTCGATAATTTCAGTACCCGAGGCAGTAGCGGACAGCAACTGGCCAGCATTCCTCTGTCTATCTTGAAAGCATACAACCGCTTGCGTACCTACGATCTGATTGTTTTGCAATATGGATTGAATGTCGCTTCCGAAAATGTATCCAACTATTCTTATTACACACACGAAATGGAGAAAGTTGTCAGACATCTGAAAGAAGCTTTTCCTGAAGCAGCTATTCTGATAATCGGAATCGGTGACAGAGAAAATAAAACAGAAACCGGAGAGTTGCGAACTATGCCTGGAGTAAAAAATCTCATCCGCTACCAGCAGGCTTTGGCTGCAAATACTCATGTTGCTTTTTGGAATATGTTCGAAGCGATGGGAGGGGAAGGAAGTATGGTAGAAATGGTAAACAGCAAACCGGCAATGGCAAATTATGACTATACGCATATTAATTTCCGAGGAGGAAAACATCTGGCAAAAATATTGTTCGAAACGCTGATGTACGACAAGGAACAATACGAAAAGCGTAAGGCATATGAAAATTAATGCACTATGAAACAGCTGAATGTTCTGATTTTTTATCTGCTTAGTGCTCTGGGACTATTAGTTGTGAGACCGGGGTATGCACAGGATGCTATACCTGTATGTCCAAAGCCGGATACACATTCATCTCCTGTCTATCCAAGCCGTGAGATGAAACAACTCATGCAGTTTGTTGCAGTAGACAGCCCGATGCCCGATGTTTTCAAGAATGTTACAGAAAACGAACTGACAGATCCTGCGGGCTCTTTATATCCTTTTTGGGAAAAGCTCGGAGAATTAGACCGTCCGTTACGTATTGTACATATAGGCGATTCACACGTCAGAGGTCATGTTTTTCCCTATGTAATGCGTTGCTGTCTGGAAGATGATTTTGGGGCAAAGGCAGTAGAGCATATTCCTGTATCGTACCAGACCTCTGGAATAGCAAAGGAAACAGGTTCGAACGGCATAGTATACCATATTCTTGGTGTAAACGGAGCAACCTGCCAGACTTATTCTACTCCGGAACGCATTCGTGAAATTGTAGATTTACATCCCGATCTGGTCATACTGTCATTCGGAACCAATGAGGCACACGCACGTCGTTATAATGCATCGGAGCATACACAAGCTATGAGCCATCTGATAAATATGTTGAAGACAGCGTGTCCTGATGTTCATTTTCTCATGACAACTCCTCCGGGAGCATATGTCAGAAACGGGAGAAGAGGCAGAGTTATCAATCCACGTACACCGCTGGTTGTAGAAAACGAGTTGGAATTTGCCCGTGAACATGGCATTGCTATCTGGGATATGTACGACATTGTAGGCGGCCGGCAACGTGCCTGTCTTAACTGGAATGCAGCAAAAATGTATCAGCGCGATAAAATACATTTTACCCGCGAAGGATATACTTTACAAGGATTATTATTACATGAAGCATTTATAAAAGCATACAATAATTATGTGGCAACTAGATTGGACTAAACTGGCAGACATACTGACTTACGATCCCCGGCAGCCGATGATATTCAGCAGCGGACTGTTTCTGTTTCTTTTCCTCGGATTCAGCCTGATATACGCACTTTTGCAGAAACGTACTACAGCGCGTCTGCTTTTTGTATCAGCTTTCTCTTATTATTTTTATTATAAGAGTAGCGGTGTCTATTTCTTTTTATTGGGAATCGTTTCTGTAAGCGACTATCTCTTGGCCGCTAGAATGGCACGTACCGAGACTCTTTGGAAACGTAAAATGCTGGTTGTAGTGAGCTTATGTATCAATTTAGGGTTGTTGTGCTATTTCAAGTATACTAACTTTTTCTATGAAATACTCTGTCCGTTGTGGAACGGCCATTATGAAGCTTTCGATATCTTCCTTCCCGTAGGAATATCTTTCTTTACGTTCCAGTCGCTCAGCTACACTATCGATGTATACCGCCGTGATTTGAAGCCTCTCGACAGTCTGTTGGACTATGTGTTTTATGTTTCATTCTTTCCACAGCTTGTAGCAGGTCCCATCGTACGTGCCCGCGACTTTATTCCGCAAATCCGTCAGCCCCTGTTCGTTTCGAAAGAAATGTTCGGACAAGGAGTATTCTTTATTGTGAGCGGATTATTTAAGAAAGCCGTTATATCCGATTATATAAGTATAAACTTTGTAGAGCGTATCTTCGATAATCCCAGTCTGTATTCCGGTTTAGAGAACCTATTCGGTGTTTATGGCTATGCCTTACAGATATACTGCGACTTTTCCGGATACAGTGATATGGCAATCGGTATTGCTTTGCTGTTGGGCTTCCGTTTCCCGATAAACTTTGATTCACCCTACAAGTCGGACAGTGTAACCGATTTCTGGCATCGCTGGCATATATCTCTGTCCAGCTGGCTGCGCGACTACCTGTATATTTCGTTGGGAGGAAATCGGAAAGGCAAGATACGTACCTATATCAATCTTATTCTGACCATGCTTCTAGGAGGTCTGTGGCATGGAGCCTCATGGAATTTCATTATCTGGGGAGCACTTCACGGTGTAGCTCTGGCCGTGCATAAATTTATCCGCAGTCTGTTCCATCGCCCCAAGAACTACCGCAGTACCGGCTGGCGACGTGTTTTTGCTGTCATCATTACCTTCCATTTCGTATGTTTCTGCTGGATATTCTTCCGTAACACCGAATTCGAGGGTTCAGTATCGATGATTCGTCAGATATTCACTTCTTTCCATCCCGAACTGTTCGTACAACTCGTAGAAGGATACTGGAAAGTATTCGTGCTGATGGGAATAGGCTATATGCTTCATTGGTGTCCGGATAGCTGGCAGAATGCATGTAGCCGTGGCATGACACGCATGCCGTTGGTAGGACAGGCATTGATTCTGATAGCCCTGATATTTCTGGTCATACAGGTAAAGAGCAGCGACATACAGCCGTTTATTTATTTCCAATTCTAGACTGAAAAATGGGGTGATTGAATTTTCCTTTTATCGTATAATAACTCATGTATGTGAAGGGTGCAAAAGGGAAAAACAGAAGAAAACTTGTTTAAGAAAAAAATTGCTGATGTTTTTATAAAAACATCAGCAATTTTTTATAGAAATCTGTACGAAAGTTACAATTATTTGTACAGATTTTCAGTAGAATTTGCTGTCCTTTCTTATTTTGTAAATTTTACTTGTATCGGAATGCCAGTATATAATATACGCCAATTGATAAAACACATATTATCAATGAAATAACTTTTAAGATTGCTGCCCATTTATAATAGTCAGATAAAATGCCTGCAACCATAAACATTGTCAAAAAGATATTGAAGATACGTATGAGTTTAATGACCAGTATATATTGTTTGACAACATTATGTTTTCCAATGCGTACCGGAAAATTGATACAACGTACGGGGGCATAGGCCCCTCCAAACAATAAAGCAAATACTACTATACTGATGAATATTCCATATACTCCATAATCAGAGAGGATGTCTGTGTGGAAATAATTCCAGCATACTATTCCGATGCCAGAAAGCAGGCAGAGAGCTGCTGTGCCTTCCAATATCCTATCTGCGATAGATGGATGATAATGTATTTCAGGAGTGTTTTTTCCGGAAAACGGACCTAAATTGATGGTGAACATATTATTCTTCTTTTGTATCAGTTTTCTTTGTTTTCTTTAATCTTCCGCTTTTGCGTAATGCTTCGTTGATAATCCACTGAAGTTGTCCGTTGGTACTGCGAAATTCATCCGCAGCCCATTTTTCGATAGCTTCCATCGTTGCGGCATCTACACGTAGAACGAAACTTTTAGTCGTATTCTCTTTTTTTGCCATTGGCCGTTTTCTTGATTAATGATTCAGCGTTCCTGTGTTCACAACCGGCTGGGCGGCTTCGTCGGCACAGAGCACAACAAGCAAGTTACTTACCATAGCAGCTTTTTTATCTTCATCCAGGTCTACGATATCTTCCTGGGAAAGCTTGTCGAGCGCCATGTGCACCATTGATACGGCTCCTTCTACGATTTTTTCGCGTGCACTGATAATAGCAGAAGCTTGCTGACGACGTAGCATGACGGCAGCGATTTCCGGTGCATATGCCAAATAATTGATACGTGCCTCTACGACTTCAATGCCGGCCATAGCCAGACGTTCGTTCAGCTTTTGTTCCAGTTGTTCATTGATTTCTTCTCCTCCCGAACGTAGAGTAAGTTCATCGGTTCCCGCTTCATTGTCATCGTAGGCATATTGTCCGGCTACTTGTCTAAGAGCTGCATCACTCTGTATTTTTACAAAGTTCTCGAAAGCATTCATACGATTGGCTACAGCATTTCCAACACTGATTTCTTTGCCGTTACCAGAAGAGGTCGTATCGCTCGCCATAGTTTGTGAATCGATCTCGAACATGGCTTTGTATGTATCTTTCAGTTTCCATACCAGTACCAGACCGATAAGAATCGGATTTCCTATTTTATCGTTTACCTTGATCGGTTCTACATCAAGGTTACGGGCACGTAAGGATAATTTTTTCTTGTTCATGAAAGGATTTACCCAAAAGAATCCTGTTTCTTTGAAAGTTCCTTTATATTTCCCGAAAAAGACCATGATACGCGCTTCATTAGGTTCCAGTTGCATATAACCACCAAATAAAATAAACCAGATAAGCAAGAGTACTCCACCCAATATGAAGAATGGAGTTGTCATTTGCATAAAGCAGCAAATAATGATGCCTGAGATCAATAACAGGTGCATAGCCAGCATGAGAAATCCGTTAGCTTTAAATCCTCTGAAATTTAATTCTTTTGTTTCCATAAACTCATATTTAATTGATATTATTTTGATATCACAAATTTATGGATAAAGAATAAATAAAACAACACGAGAGAGGATGTTGTTTAGCATCCTCTCTCGTGTTGTTTTATTGAAATGCAGATTATTCTGCCATGCGTGTATATGTATATTTATCATAGAAACTACCGTATTCGTCTGCTCCTGTTGTTTCGATAACAAGTCTGTCTGAAGAGGCTTCAAGTATTTTTGCGGTAGATACATCGACTCCCTCCATGCTTTCCGGAATCATATTGTTTCCTTCCAGGTAGAAGTTTTCACTATCGTATTGACGCCAAGTACCACTATAGTATTCATAGTGAGTTACAGTGTATTTATTACCGTCTGTTTTTTCTATAGTAATTTTTTCGCAGTCATCTGTAGGTTCAAAAGGATTGAAGTTTTCATTATAAGGAATTTTTTCACCTTCATAATAGTAATATCCGTTAACGGCAGTCATACCCCATACTCCTTCTAACTGATTTACTTCGATAGCTTCATCGTCTTTAGAACATGATGAAAAACAAAAAACACTGATCAGGAGTGTTGCTAAAAACAAAATCTTTTTCATTGGATCAATTTTATTAAATTTTTATTTTTTTAAAAGTATATAAAGCATTTATCTCACGCATTTGCAAATTCAATATGAATTCTTCTAACATGTAATTTAATTCTTCAGCATGGGGATGGTTGCAAATTATTGATTTACGACTATTCCATTGGTCGGGTTTAATATAAATATGAGTAGAAAAATAAGCTTTTTTCCCTAATAGATAAGCTTCCACTTGAACTAAAGCTTTTCCCTGGCTATCTAACCGTTTTTTGCGGTTATAAACTATGCGATACTTAATCTTTTTCATTTTCAACTATTATGTGAAAGTATTATATCTTTATCTTAAATAATCTTTATTGCGTTTATATATACAATTAGTGAATATATATGCATTGATGGTCTAAAAAAAACATATAGGTCTCTTTACAAAAATAGACTTAGAAATTGAATATTAACCATTGCTTTTTTTAGAAAAACGTAATAATAACAAAGAAATTATTGTCATTTTCTATATTTTGTTTTTTCTTATATAGCTTTTAATAATGACAAAGTGAAATGCTTTAGAGTTGAAAATAGAAGCATTTTGGTGTAAAAAACGTGGTGTAAGTGTTAAAATAAAAGGTTTATATTGAGTTTTTTCTATCGAAAAGTATACAGTTATTACATTTTTAACTATTTTTGCGACCGAGAAATATAATTAATGAAAAATTATTAATTCAAAGTTAAACTTTAAGAGAGAATTTTATGAAAAGAAAATTGATGCTTTTAATGACCTTCCTGGTGATAGGTATAGGTCTGGTAAACGCGCAAGTTTCAAAGGTTACTGGTACAGTCACCTCTGAAGAAGACGGTTTGCCGGTTGTTGGAGCGTCTGTCTTAGTTAAAGGTACTACTGTAGGTACTGTAACAGACATCGACGGTAACTTTACAATCAACAATGTGCCTAGTCCGGCAAAAACTTTGGTTGTTTCGTTCATTGGTTTGGAAAGCCAAGAAGTAGCTATCAAGCCTACTGTTAAGGTTGTACTTCGTTCAGATTCAGAACAATTGGATGAAGTTATGGTTGTTGCTTATGGAGGAGCTACCAAACGTTCTTTTACAGGTTCAGCTACTGAAATTGGTGGAGAGCAAATCTCGTTGAAGAATCCGACTGAACTTTCTAAAGCATTGGCTGGAGAAGTTGCCGGAGTACAAGTGATGTCTACTTCTGGACAACCTGGAAGTAATGCTAGTATCCGTATTCGTGGTTTAGGTTCAGCATATTCTAGCCGTTCTCCGTTGTATGTTGTAGATGGTATTCCTTTTGAAGCTGATTTAAGTGGTATCGACCCAAGTGATATTGCTTCTATGACAGTTTTGAAAGATGCTACTGCTACTGCATTGTATGGATCTCGTGCTGCAAATGGTGTAGTCTTGATTACTACTAAAAAAGGTGAAGCAGGTAAAACACGTGTTGATGCTGAAGTTAAATATGGCGCAAACATGCGTTTGACTCCGCTTTATGATGTAATTGATAGTCCGGAAAGATTTACAGAGCTTACTTGGGAAGGCTTACGTGGCTATGGGGAAGTAAAGGAAGGATATGATCGTGCTACAGCTGCAACATGGGCTTCACAACAGTTGTTCGGAGGACAAAATGGTATTGCTCCTATATATAATATGTGGAACGCAGATGGTGACAAGTTGATTGATCCTTCTACAGGACGTTTTTATAGTGGCATTACACGTAAATATACTCCGGAAAAATGGGAGGATTATTTGTTTAGAACAGGTCAGAAATTTGATGCTAGCCTTAAAATCTCAGGTGGTAACGAGAAAATGACCCATTATACAGCTTTTAGTTATCTGAAGGATGAAGGATATTATATTTCTTCGGATTACGAACGATTCAATGTTCGTAACAATATGAGTAATCAGATTGCTCCTTGGTTGAAAGCTACAACATCATTATCGTATGCATATATGGTTACCAATAAGCCGGGACAGTCTGATAGTAATACGAACAATGGTTTCCAGTTTATAAACGGTATGCCTTCATTGTTCCCTGTTTTTGAGCGTGATGAAAACGGAAATATTGTACAAGATACAAGTATTGGAGGAAATAAATACGATTATGGTATGAATGCCGGTTATAGCCGTCCGTTTGCTGCTGGTATTAATCCTGCTGGTGCATTGCTTTTGGATAAAGATGAAATCAAGACACACCAGTTTAATGGTAATGCTTCATTTGAGGCTCGTTTCTTGAAACACTTCAAAGCAACTGCTAATGTTGGTTTGCAGTATTATGGTCAGGCTGAAAACGAATTGACAAATCCATATTATGGTGATAGTGCTGGTAAAGGGCAAATTGTGAAAACTCAGGTGAATTATTTGAACTTTACTGCTAACCAGATTTTATCATGGACTCAAAGTTTTGGAAGAAATAATTTTGAAGCTTTTGTTGCTCATGAATCAACAAATAGTACAACCAACGTATCATATGGTGCTAAATCAAAAATGGTTCGTCCGGATAATACAGAATGGAGTAATGCTGTTATGATGGATTATATGGAATCGTATACTTATGGTTATGCGATTGAAAGTTATTTTGGTCAGTTGCGTTATGACTGGGATAATAAATACTTTATTCATGGAACACTTCGTGCTGATGGTAGTTCACGTTTTGCTAAAGGTCATAAGTGGGGAACATTTGGATCTGTTGGAGCTGCATGGGCTATTACTAACGAAGAATTTATGAAAGATATCAAATGGTTGAAGAATTTGAAATATAAATTGAGCTGGGGTGTTCTTGGTAATCAGGATTTTATAACAAGTCCTGTTGTCGCTGGATACTATCCATATGAAGATTTGTATCAGATTAACAACTTGAACGATAATTATACTTTCAGCTTTGTTTATAAAGGTAATCCTGATTTAACTTGGGAAAGAAGTTCTACTATTAATACTGGTATTGAATTTGATATTGCTGGTATACTTGAAGGTGAAGTTGAATATTTCCATAAAAAGACAACTGATATGTTGTTTATGAAGCAGGTAGCTCCTTCTTTGGGATATGCTTCTTATCCTGTTAATGATGGAGAGCTGGTAAATCAGGGTGTAGAATTTTCTTTGACTGCACATCTTTTGAATAAGAAAGATTATAAATTCGATTTCCGTGTTAATGGTGGATATTATAAGAATGAAATGACTAAGATGCCTATTGATGAAACTACAGGTAAAGAGAAGGCTTTGGAATTAAGCACTTACTATGGATGGGCAAAAGGACATTCTTTGTATGATTTCTACATGCGTGAATATGCAGGTGTAGATCCTCAGACTGGATACGCTATGTATAATCAGTATTATAATGTATTGCCTGATGGTACTAAAGAGTTGATTACAGATATGGAAACTTATAAATCAACTAAAACCATCAATAAACTGGAAGTAGAGCAGACAAGTGACTGGAGTCAAGCAACTAAGAAATTTGTTGATAAATCAGCAATACCTGCTTTACAAGGTGGTTTTGGTTTTGATTTATATGCAAAAGGATTTACTTTGAATGCGACATTCTCATATAGCTTGGGAGGATATGGTTATGATTATAATTATCAGGCATTAATGCATAATGATGGGGCTGGAAAGTATAATTGGCATAAAGATATTGAAAACCGTTGGCAGCAGCCTGGTGATATTACAGATGTTCCTCGACTTACCAATAACTATGGTGGAGGTGCTGACGGTACTAGTTATGCTAATGCAACTTCAACACGTTTCTTGACTAGCCGTTCTTATCTGAACCTGTCTAATCTTCGTTTGGGATATACTTTCCCACAAAGCATTACTTCTAAACTGCACCTGGGAGGTCTGAGCGTATATGTATCTGGAGACAACTTGTTCTTCCTTTCGGCTCGTAAAGGTTATGTGGCTAATGCTTCTTCAGGTAGTAAAGATACGGTCAACAATGATAATAATAATGACTCAGGAGAATCAGGCAGAAGCCAATACAGCCCATTGAGTACAATTATGGGAGGTATTAAAGTTCAGTTTTAACTAAAATAAAATCAGAAGTTTATGAAATTAAATAAATACATTCCGGTTGCAGCTTTAAGCTTGATGCTTTTAAACAGTGGATGTTCAGATTCATTTTTGGAAAAAAGTCCTTCGGATTATATCACATCTGGTGATTTGGAAGAAGTGGCTAAATGGAATACCAATATATTGATGGGACAAGCATTAGGTACTTATTCTACAACATTTGCAATGTCTACAGGTGGTGTAGAAGGTCATGATGACTTCGGACAGAAAGCTGTTGATATAGCAACAGACTTGATGAGTGGAGATATGGTCATTATGATGAAAGGATATGGCTGGTTTGAATATGCTGGTGATTTGACTTGTTCAACTCGTACAGCATCTCAGTTCTCTTATCAATTCTGGAGATATTATTATCGTCTTATCAAAGCTGCCAATGAAATTATTGATGCTGCTGGAGGTGATGAAGCGAAACCTACTGGAGAAAATGGTGTGTATTTTGCACAAGCCAAAGCTTTGAGAGCGCATTCTTATTTTAACTTGGTAAACTTATATGCCCGTCCTTATCAGGAAGATAAAACAGCTTTAGCAATACCTATTTATCGTACTCAATTAACTTCGGAAGCTGCAAAGAAATCAAGTGTAGAAGAAGTTTATAAACTGATTGTTAAAGATTTGACAGATGCTATTCCTATGCTTGAAGGATATGAACGTCCTTCAGGACAAAAGGACCAGATTAATCAGGCAGTAGCAAAAGGTATGCTGGCTTATGCTTATCTTATGATGGGTGAAAATGGAGAAGCGGCTCGATTGACTCAAGAGGTGATTGATTCGAAAGAGTTTACCTTGATGAATAGAACGGAAGTTATCAATTCAGGATTTAGTTCTGTTTCTATTCCTGGATGGATGTGGGCTATTGATCTGACAACAAGTAACTCTCCGGCTCTGCCTACATTCTGGGGACATATGGACTTGTTTACATATAGCTATGCGTATGCCGGCGGTAAAAAATTGATTGATACTAATTTGTATAATTCTATACCGGATACAGATGTTCGTAAAAAATGGTTTACTGAAACAGATGAAAAGGGAGAACAATATGAATTGACAAACTGGTGGAAATTCTATAACAGCAAGCGTATCTTAGGAAATAGAGAATGGTATGACGATGAAGTATATATGCGTGTCGCTGAAATGTATTTGATAAATGCAGAAGCTAATGCACGAGAGAATAATCTTTCTGATGCGAAAACTTCTTTGAATGCTTTATTGGATGAGCGTGATACAGAAGCAGCCGCAAAAGTAGAACAGATGAGTAAAGAAGAACTTTTGGATGAAATTTACTTTAACTGGCGTTTGGAATTATGGGCTGAAGGACGTGGATTGCTTACAATGAAGCGTTTCCAGAAGAGTATTACTCGTTGTGCAGAAGATGCTATGCTTCCTGGACAAACTTATGATTATAAAGATGAACGCTTGACATTTAAAATTCCAGAAAAAGAGATTATAAATAATCCGAATTTGGATGATTAAGTTAAAGCATAAGCACTGATATTTTAGAACCCCGTCATTGGCATTAAACTGTTGATGACGGGGTTTTATTGTTTCGGATGATTTTCATAAAATACATAGCATGATGTTTGGGGCTGTATGATAAATACTTATTGTATGAATGTTTCTTTAATTTTTTGTTTGATAAAATACTTGGTGCGTGCTTTTTCGCTATATTTGCCACAATTAGACATACAACTATACTGAATGAAAGAATTTGTTATATCAGATGCGCAGACTGAAAAGGCTGCATTGGTGGGTTTGATTACCCAGACACAGAACGAGCGTAAAACGAATGAATATTTGGATGAACTTGCTTTTCTTGCAGAAACGGCAGGAGCTGAGGTCGTAAAACGTTTTACTCAAAAAATGGATTATCCCAATACTGTGACATACGTAGGTAAAGGTAAGTTGCAGGAAATTAAAGAATATCTTCTTCAGAAAAAGGAGGAAGAAGGAGAAGAAGTGGGTATGGTTATCTTTGATGATGAACTTTCTGCCAAACAGATACGTAATATCGAAAAGGAGCTGAATGTAAAGATTCTGGACCGTACATCGCTTATTCTGGATATTTTTGCGATGCGTGCACAAACTGCCAATGCCAAGACACAGGTTGAATTGGCACAATATAAATACATGCTACCCCGTTTGCAACGTTTGTGGACTCACCTTGAGCGTCAGGGTGGTGGTTCCGGAGCCGGAGGTGGTAAGGGTTCTGTTGGTCTTCGTGGACCGGGTGAAACTCAGCTTGAAATGGACCGTCGTATTATTTTGAATCGTATGGCTTTACTAAAACAGCGTCTGGCTGAAATAGATACTCAGAAATCTACTCAGCGTAAAAATCGCGGACGCTTGATTCGTGTTGCTCTGGTTGGATATACGAATGTCGGAAAATCGACATTGATGAATTTATTGGCTAAAAGTGAAGTCT
>ENA-ORPF01000578-ORPF01000578.1-human-gut-metagenome-genome-assembly--contig:-NODE-578-length-36522-cov-7.810047_pt1 | contig 36522 bp, 33 predicted proteins | sample MGYA00242140_ERZ509070 | MGnify/ENA primary metagenome ERZ509070 (study PRJEB26280, sample SAMEA2338713) | human gut metagenome | biome: human gut; feature: human-associated habitat; material: faeces... | reverse complement strand
GGCCCCGACGCTGGAGGAACTGGGGGACATCCGCACGGCGGTGAGCGAAGCGGTGACCAACTGCATCGTCCACGCCTACCCGGAAAAGCTGGGGAACATCACCCTTCGCTGCCGTATCCTGAAGGACAACGTGCTGGACATCGTCATCAAGGACAAGGGCGTCGGCATCCCGGACATAGAGCAGGCCAGACGTCCCGCGTACACCACCGGCGGCGCGGAACGCAGCGGAATGGGCTTTACCATCATGGAAAGTTTTATGACCGATCTGGAAATTACATCCAAACCCGGAAAAGGAACCACGGTGCATATGCGCCGGAAGCTGCAGCGGCGGCAATGAGCAGGACGGAGGAACTGATCGCCAAGGCGCAGCAGGGCGACCGGGAAGCGTCCGAAGCTCTGGTGGAGGAAAACTCCGGCCTGATCTGGTCGGTGGCAAGGCGGTTCTTAGGCCGGGGGACGGAAGCGGACGATCTGTACCAGCTGGGATGCCTTGGCTTTCTCAAGGCTGTGGAGGGGTTCGACCTTTCCTACGGAACCCAGTTTTCCACCTACGCCGTGCCGAAAATTGCCGGGGAGATCCGGCGGTTCCTCCGGGACGACGGGGCGGTAAAGGTGTCCCGGAGCTTAAAAGAGCAGGCCGCGACCATCAAGGCCACCCGCAGCCGCCTGACCGGGGCGCTGGGCAGGGAACCGACGATTCAGGAAATTTCCCGTCAGACCGGGCTTACTCCGGAAGAAATCGCCCTGGCGGAAACGGCCACCGCCGCCACGGAGTCTATTCAGCGAGAAACGGGGGACGAAGGCTTCACGCTGGAAAACGTTCTGACGGACACGGAATCGGAAGAACGGATGGTGGAGAAAATCGCTCTGCGGCAGGCGATTTCCGGCCTGCCGGAACGGGAGCGAATGGTGATTCAGCTGCGGTATTTCCACGGCCTGACCCAGCAGCGGGTGGCGGCGGTGATGAACGTCAGTCAGGTGCAGGTGTCGAGAATTGAGAAGAAGGCCGTCGCCATGCTTCGGGAGCTGATGGCTTAAAACGGCATTTTCCCTCTTTACGTTTTGCCGAAAATGCGCTAAAATAATGGCATCATGTTGAAGACAGGTGCAATTATGACAGAACAAATGGACTCCCGATTTCTGACCGCCCGAAAAAATTACATCGAGCGGCAGTTTTCTCAGCTGAACGATATGCAGCGTCAGGCCGTGCTGACCACGGAGGGGCCGCTGCTGCTGCTTGCCGGTGCAGGCAGCGGCAAGACCACCGTCCTCATTAACAGGATTGCCAACCTCATGCGCTTCGGCCGGGGCAGCGACTGCTGCGAAATTTCCCACGCCGTCACGGAGGACGACGTGGCTTTTCTGGAAAATCTGGGGGACGACCCCAGCCTCGATGATACCCGCCGGGCGGACGCTCTATGCGCTGTAGAACCCGCCGCACCCTGGAGCATCATCGCCATCACCTTTACCAACAAGGCCGCAAATGAAATGAAGGAGCGGCTTTCCAATCTTCTCGGCCCTCAGGCGCAGGATATCTGGGCGATGTCGTTTCATTCCGCCTGCTGCCGCATCCTGCGGCGGGACATCGAGCGGATGGGCTTTACCCGGAGCTTTACCATTTACGATTCTGCGGACTCCGAGCGCATCATGAAGGAGATCATTAAGGACATGGAGCTGGACGACAAGACGTTTCCGGCGAAATATGTCCTTGGCGCCATCAGCCGGGAGAAGGACAAAATGGTGTCTCCCGGGGAGATGCTGGACAGGGCGAAGCGCACCGGCGACATCCGGGCGCAGCACATCGCCCGTGCCTACGGCAAATACCAGACCCGCCTGAAGGACAACAACGCCCTGGATTTTGACGACATCATCTACATCACCGTTCAGCTTTTGCAGCAGAACGAGGATGTTTTGCAGTATTATCAGCGCAAATTCCGGTACGTGCTGGTGGACGAGTATCAGGACACCAACCATATGCAGTACCTCCTGACGTCCCTGCTTGCAGGCGGTCATGAGAACATCTGCGTGGTGGGCGACGACGACCAAAGCATTTACCGCTTCCGGGGCGCAACCATCGAGAACATTCTGAACTTTGAAAAGCAATACCGGGGCGCGCGGGTCATTCGTCTGGAACAGAACTACCGCTCCACCCAAGCCATCCTCACCGCCGCCAACGCCGTGATCGCCCACAATCTGGGGCGCAAGGGGAAAAAGCTGTGGACGGCCAACGCCCAGGGCGACCCCATTCTGGTATACGAAGCCTCCGACGAGGGCAGTGAGGGCAATTTCGTGGCGGGGCAGATTCTGGCCGGTTCCCGGGGGAAAAACTTCAAGGACTACGCCATTCTGTACCGCACCAACGCCCAGTCCAACGCAATGGAATTTGCCCTGAAACGAAACGGCATTCCCTACCGGGTCATCGGCGGCACGCGGTTCTTTGACCGGGCGGAAGTCAAGGATATGCTGTCGTATCTGTGCGTCATCAACAACCGGGCGGACGATCTGCGTCTGGGACGCATCATCAACAATCCTCCCCGGGGGTTGGGCGCGAAGACCATCGAGACCGCCCGGCGGCTGGCGGAGGCCGAGGAAAAGCCGCTGTACAGCGTGATTTCCGACCCCTATTCCTACGCCCCGCTGGAGAAGGCCGCAATCAAGATGATGCAGTTTTCCGCCCTCATCGAGGGCATGGCGCAGCTTCTGGAGGACGGCATGAGCCTGCCGGACTTCTACGACGAGCTGCTCATCCGAACCGGGTATGTGGATATGCTGGAAAGCAAGGACACCGAGGAAAACAAGACCCGGCTGGAAAACGTGCGCGAGTTAAAATCCAGCATAAACTCCTATGTGGAGAATGCGGAAACGCCTACTTTGGCGGGATTTCTGGAAGAAATCGCCCTGTATACCGATCTGGAGCAGTACAACGAAAACGACGACGCCGTGGTGATGATGACCATGCACTCGGCCAAGGGACTGGAATTCCCCCATGTGTTCCTCGTTGGCTTTGAGGACGGGCTGTTCCCCGGAATGCGCGCCATCGGCGACGCGGAGGAAATGGAGGAGGAGCGGCGGCTTTGCTACGTGGCCATCACAAGAGCCAAGCAGAGCCTGACCATCACCCATGCCCGCCAGCGTATGATCTACGGCCGCACATCGTCGGCGCTGCCCTCCCGGTTCCTTCGGGAAATTCCGGAGGACTGTATCGTGAAAAAGGGCGGCTATCACCGGACTTCGACAAGCGAACACAGCAGTTATTCGCCCTATGGTTCCCATACTTCTCAGTCCAGAAAGCCCAGAAGCAGCATTCTTTCTACCCCGCAGGCCGCTCCCACGCCATGTCTCGAACTGAATCAGGGGGACATGGTCATGCACGCGGCCTTTGGCCGTGGGTTGGTGCTGTCCGTGCGGAAGATGGGCGGCGACGCGCTGCTGGAAATCGCCTTCGACGACATCGGCACAAAGAAGCTCATGGCAAAAACCGCCTCGGCGCATATGAAAAAGCTGTAATGCTTTTCTCTTTCCCGCATATCCTCTACAGGAGGGATGGGTATGCGCTGGCGGCTTCGGAGATTTTTTTACACGCTGCTGGTTCTGGCGGTGATCGTTCTGGTGGCGTTTCTGATGCTTCGCAGCCGCTACCGGGAGATCGTCACGGAATTGGCGGAAACACAGGTGAAAAACGCCACGTCGGACTTGACCAATGACGCCATTGCCAAGCAGATTGCCAACGGCACCATTCAATACGACCGCATCGTCTATTTTGAAAAGAATCTGGACGGCCGCATCACCGCTCTGAAAACCAACATGAGCGAGATCAACCACCTGAAAACGGATATCCTGAACATTATCAACGACGAAATTTTAGCCCTTGACACCGCGGACATCGGTATACCGCTGGGGAGCCTGTTTCTGCCGGAGTTTTTCTCCGGAAAAGGCCCGGCGATCCCGGTACACATCCTGTCCATCCGCAACAGCGACGCCACGTTTGAAAGCAATTTTTCTCAGGCCGGCATTAACCAGACGCTTCACCAGCTGAACATGATCGTCAGCGTGGATGTGTCGGTTCTGGTCATGGGGGAGACGGACAGCTTTACCATCCATTCGGAGGTTGTGGTGGCGGAGACGGTGATCATCGGCGACGTGCCCAGCACTTATTTACAGACCGGAGGATACTATGGATTCCAAAGAGAGAATTGACCAGCTGACCGATCAGCTGAAGGAAGCGGGCTACCGCTATTACGTTCTGGACGACCCGACCATGGAAGACTACGAATACGACCGGCTCTACCGGGAGCTGGAGGAGCTGGAAAGCGCCCACCCGGAGCTGGCCAGGGCGGATTCTCCCACGAAACGGGTGGGCGGGGAAGTGCTGAGCCAGTTTGAAAAGGTGTCCCACCCCGTGCCGCTGATGAGCTTACAGGATGTGTTCAGCATGGAAGAGCTGAACGATTTTCTGGAAAAAACCATCGCGGCAGAGGGCAATGCGGAATTTTCCGTAGAGCCGAAGATCGACGGCCTTTCCGTGGCGCTGGAATATGTGGACGGGAAATTCGTCCGGGGCGCGACCCGGGGCGACGGTACGGTAGGGGAGGACGTGACGGAAAACCTGAAAACCATCCGCTCCATCCCCATGACCCTGACCGGCGCACCCTCCCGGCTTATCGTCCGGGGCGAGGTTTTCATGCCGAAAAAGAGCTTTGAAAAGCTGAATCTGCGTCAGGAGGAACTGGGAAAGCCCCTGTTCGCCAACCCCCGGAACGCCGCCGCCGGGTCACTGCGGCAGCTTGACCCGAAAATCGCGGCGAAGCGGGGACTGGACATTTATGTTTTCAACGTCCAGCTTGCGGATGGCGTGGAGTTTACCGGACATACCCAGTCTCTGGAATACCTGAAAAGCCTGAAATTCAAGGTGATTCCGCACAAAAAGCTGTCCAAAGTTTCGGAAATTGATGCAGAAGTGCTGTCCATCAACGAGAACCGGGAAAAGCTGATCTGCGATATCGACGGTGCGGTCATCAAGGTGGACGATCTTTCTCAGCGGGAACGGCTGGGCAATACCGCTAAGTTCCCCAAGTGGGCTGCTGCCTACAAGTATCCCCCGGAAATCAAGCCCACCGTGGTGGAGGATATCGTGGTGCAGGTGGGAAGGACCGGCGTGCTGACTCCCAAGGCGGTGGTGCGTCCTGTCCGTCTGGCGGGCACGACGGTGACAAACGCCACGCTGCACAATCAGGATTTCATCCGGGAGCGGGACATCCGCATCGGCGATACCGTTCTCATTCGCAAGGCAGGGGAGATCATTCCGGAAATTCTGGAGGTCGATCTTTCCAAGCGCCCCGAGGGAACTGCGGCCTATCATCTCCCCGACCGCTGCCCGGTCTGCGGTGCACCCGTGGAGCAGGACGAGGACGGTGCGTTCCTGCGCTGCACCGGGGCGGAGTGTCCCGCCCAGCTCAGCCGGAACATTGCCCACTTCGTCAGCCGGGACGCCATGGATATCGACGGCCTTGGCGCGGCCATTGTGGACGTGCTGATCGAAAAGGGGCTGATCAAGTCCCCGGCGGATATTTACTATCTGACCCTGGACGATGTAAAGAGTCTGTGGAAAGCCGGTTCCACGGCGGCGAAAAAGCTGCTTGCCGCCATTGAAGCCAGCAAAGAGCAGGACGTCAGCCGCCTGATCTACGCTTTGGGCATCCGTCAGGTGGGCGCGAAAACCGGAAAGGTGCTAGCTTCCGCTTTTGGGAATCTGGACGGCCTGATGGCCGCGTCGGTGGAGGAGCTGACGGAGGTTCCCGACGTGGGCGCTGTCACCGCCGAGAATATCTATCAGTGGTTCCGACAGGAGCAGTCCGCGCATATGGTAGAGCGCCTGCGGCAGGCAGGAGTCAATTTTGAAAGCAAACGGGTGATAACCGACGCCCGTTTCGCCGGGAAAACCTTCGTGCTTACCGGTGCGCTGAGCAAATTCACCCGGGAAGAAGCCACGGAGAAAATTGAGCTGCTGGGCGGCAAGGCATCCGGCTCCGTGTCGAAAAAGACCAGTTTCGTGGTGGTAGGCGAAAACGCCGGTTCCAAGGAGCGCAAGGCAAGAGAGCTGGGAATTCCCATCCTCACAGAAGACGAATTCCTGGAAATGATGCAATAACAGAAACGCTGCAAAGGATTTATCCCTTGCAGCGTTTTCATATGTAGATATTGGGGGGCAATCATGCGTAGGTCTTGATGATTCCCAAGGCGATCTCCCGTCTGGTCGTGCAGCGATCCATGGCCTGCTTTTCGATGTGGCGGTGGGCTTCGGCCTCGGTCATTTTCAGCTGCTCGATGAGCAGCCACTTTGCCCGGTTCACCAGACGGATTTCTTCCATTTTTTCTTCCACGGAGGTGGCCTTTTCCTCCATGCGCCGTAACCGTTCCCGGGCGGAAACCAGCCATTTCAGGCTTTGGTTCAGCAGCAGAGCGGACGTGGGCTTTGCCAGCGTGAACACGCCCTGACAGGTGAGTTTGGCTTCCATCTCATCGTAAACATCCGACTTTGCCAGCAGCAGCGCCACGGTGCCGGACTGGTTGCAGGCATCGATGGCGAAGCGGGTGCCAAAGTCGTCGGGCAGGGGGGCGTTGATGATGACAAGATCGTAGGTCTTGTTCACCATCTCCCGCCGCGCCGCCGCAATGTTGCCCACGAAACGAACCGGATAATACTCCGAACCGGGGAGCATCGCGGCGAAGGCTTCGTTGAATTTCTGCGCGGCGGACACCACCAGAACGCTGTACGTCTGGTCGCTGAAAACCATGGTAATGCTCCCTCCTTTCAGAGTTTTGCGGAGTTTATCACTTGGTAAAGAACTCAATCAGGGACTGGGGAAGGTGCTGGGCAATGAAATTGCTGTCGGCGGCGCACTTTTCCGCATCAGCCAACGACTTGGGAAGGGTTGCAAGGGTCACATTTCGGGAATCCGCCGTGTGGAGATTGACGTTGCAGGCTTCCGGGAGAGCAATGTCGTTCTCGATTCCGGAAAGTCCCGCCCAGATGAGCAGCGCAAAGGCAAGATATGGGTTGGCGGTGCAGTCGGGGCTGCGCAGCTCAAAGCGCCGGTATTCGCCGGAGGCGGCGGGAACGCGAATGAGCTGAGAGCGGTTGTTGCTCGACCAGGAAATGTACTTCGGCGCTTTGTGTGCGCCCAAGCGGCTGTAGGACTGCTCGGTGGGGTTGAGGAATAGGGTCATGTCCGTGATCTTGTCCAGAATCCCGCCCATCGCCCGGTGCATGAGCGCTTCCGCACCGCCCTGAACGGACATATTGATGTGAAATCCGCTGCCGGGGCGTCCCTCCAGAGGTCTGGGGGAAAAGTCCGCGTACAGCCCGTTCCGGGCGGCGATGGTTTTGACGACGGTGAGAAAAGTAACGGCGTTGTCCGCGGCGGACAGAGGATCGGAATAGCGGAAATCCACCTCGTTCTGGCCGGGGCCTTCCTCGTGGTGGGAGGATTCCGGCTGAATGCCCATCCGCTCCAGCGTCAGGCAGATCTCCCGGCGGACATTTTCACATCTGTCCTCCGGCGCGACATCCATATAGGTGGCCTGATCGTAAGGAACGTCCGTGACCTCGCCGTTTTCGTCCAGCCGGAACAGGTAGAATTCCAGCTCGGAGCCGAAGGAGAAGGCGTAGCCCGCCTTCGCGGCGTCGGCAACGGCCTGCTTGAGAATGCCCCGGGTATCGTGGGCAAAGGGCGTACCGTCCGGATGGGTGATGGAGCAGAACATCCGCACCACGCTCCCGTGCTCCGGCCGCCATGGCAGCAGGGCAATGGTGGAGGCGTCGGGATGGAGAAACAGGTCGGAATTCACCTCGTCGCCGAAGCCCGCGATGGCGGAAGCGTCGATGGCAATGCCGTACTTGAAGGCACGTTCCAGCTCGTGGGGCATGATGGAGATATTCTTGGGTCTGCCGAAGCAGTCGCAGAACGCAAGGCGGATGAACTTCACGTCCTCCTCCTGAATGAATTGTATGACCTCCTGAGGCGTATATTTCATACAGCAACCAACCTTCCTGCCCGATACGCGGTAAAATTCAAACAAATGAAGTCAGATTAAAAGGAAAAGCAACGGGATTCTCCCGGAAAAGCCAAAACTTCCCGGAAAGCCTATGCTTCCGAAATTATTATATTCAATTTATCGGGCCTTGTCAATCTGTCCAAAGACAAAAAACTTTTTTTGTGCAGGGTGTTGACAAATGGGGAAAGATGGTGTAGAATGCCCACTGTGAAGGCAAGGACGTCTCCGAGTGTATGCTCAGCGCGTCCTTGCCGTCTTTTTTTATTTTCGACGGTTCGGGCGGTGCATTCCCGGAACGCCAATAAGGAAGCTCTGATTAAATCGGCAAGGACTGTGGGCGGAAAAGATCCGCTCACAGCCGCAGACGGATTATTCAGAGGTTCCCTAACAAATGGGGCGCTGTTCAGTGCAGGCCGCCCCCTCGAACTAAGAGCAGTGTAGAATACCATCTGTGCGGCAAAAAACTTTGTTACACTCGGTTGCTGTGACGACTGGAGGAGCGATGAAAAAAGGATTATATACGACATATTTTTTGGCAAAAAAAGCATTGAAATGTGAAATTCCTATGCTATACTAGCACCAGCCCAATATCGGGTATGGAGGCAAGTGTAATGTACGGAATTTTAATTGTAGATGATAACTCGCTCGTCCGCATGTCACTGGTGAGCTTAATCAACTGGAAGCGGCATAACGCTACGCTGGTTGCAATAGCGCACGATGGAAATGAAGCGTTTCGGCTGTGCGAAGAGCATCTTCCACATATTGTCATTACCGACATAAAAATGCCCGGCTGTGACGGGATCACGTTGATGAAGAAGATACGCCGGGATTATCCGATGATTCAGATTATCGCCATTAGTGCCCATGGAGTGTTTGAGTACGCTAAGCAGGCCATGCAAGCGGGATGTCTCAACTATATTCTGAAGCCGATTAGCGGTGAAGAATTGAACGAGTCCATTGCTTCGGCCATTGCCGTCATTCAAAGCAGGGGCGGGCGGACAGACGAGGAACTGTACAACTTATACGAATATGCATTGAACAGCTTTCTTTCTTCTGCCGAAAAATATTGTGCGGCCTTTTTGGCTGGTTGGGAGCTTCCGACGGCAGAGGAGATTGAAAGCGTCTGCACGATAAAGTATTCGGGGCAGATATTGAAGGCACCTACTCAATACTTTCAAACATTCTTATTGATTTTTGAACAGAATGACGTCTCGGACAGTTTGAAAAAGGTAACAAATGTATTAGCCGTTCGGAATGGTTGCAAATATGTGATTGAGTCCATACCGGAGGCGGTGCTGATTGACGAGGTGGGGAGCTATTTCGTTAGCATCAAGAAAAAAGTCGCTCTTATGGCTTTTTGGGCAGGAAACCTAATTGTAAGTGACGAACGGCTTATCTTAGAGAAATTAGAGGACGAAGTGAAAATCTATTGGTCTTTGATTGACTACCGGGGCATGGCTAATGCATTGAAAAAACGTTTGAGCAGAAAAGACATCCGCGATTTCTCTGCGATGAGGAAAAACAAAAAACTGATTGAAGATTATCTGCGACTACTGATGACGCTATCTTTGTCCCGGTCCGACGAAGTGTGCGAGCTGATGCTAAACATCCGTAATCAAGAGAAGTGCTTTCACTATAAGGACATAGTTCAAGTTCTGGGAGATGTTGAACAGCTACTGCTTCTGATTTGTGAGGACGCAGCAAAGCAGAAACAGGACGGCATCGGGATGTCCTGGAAAGTTCGCCGGATGATTGACATAAACTACCCGTCACCAATCAATCTCTCAATGCTATCGTCCATCTTGGCATATTCGCCCTCCTATATCGACAGGAGTTTCCGGAAGACGTTCGGGGTAAGTGTAAATCAGTATCTCATCCAAACGCGGCTCAAGGCGGCGCAATCCCTGCTTTGGTCCACCAGCAGGAAAGTCAGAGACATCTCGGAAAGCGTTGGATACAGTGACTACTTTAACTTTGCAAAACAGTTTCGGAAGCAGTTCGGCTTGACGCCGACAGAATATCGAGCGCAGCGAGAACGTGATAAGACATAAAAGTAGCCAGACTAATGACATATTCATTTGCAGACTATTTGTTATACTGAAACTGCACCGGAGATAATGCGAATCAAAATGACTTTGCAAATAGGTGCAAAAGATAACAACGAAGGAGAATGAACGAAATGAGAAAACGGAAAGCTTTTTTAGGAGTTGCTTTGGTCTGCGTGCTTCTGCTTACTGTGCTTGCTGGTTGTGGCACACAGGCATCCAGTGCTATGCCCACGTCACAAGCGTCTGAGCCGGTAGCACAGTCTGAACCCTGGCGTGGAAATGTATTCCACGACCCGGATGCGAGCGTCGGTGAGGGAACAATCACGGTGCTAACTAATGTGACGGAAGGCAATCGCTTGAAGGAATTGGAGAAATATGCTCAAGAGTTCGACGCGAAATATCCCGGAACTCAGACGGTGGAATTCGAGTCCATCGACGATTATGAGAATCAGACGAAAATCCGTTTGTCTGGCTCAGATTATGGCGATGTCTTGCTGATACCGAACACGGTGGAAGTCGCAAACTTGGACGAGTACTTTGTACCGCTGGGAACATATGAAGAGTTGTCGAAGCAGTATTACTGCGTTGATGACCGCACCTACGATGACATGGTATACGGAATTCCGGTGTCGGTGCAGTTCACAGGAATCTTCTACAACAAAACGGTTTTCGAGGAGGCCGGCATTACACAGATTCCGCGCACGATTGACGAGTTTATGGATGTCCTAAAGACGATTAAGGAAAAGACGGACGCCATTCCTCTGTATACGGCATATGCGGAACAGTGGACGCTGAATCAGTGGGAGGCCAACACACTGACAATGGCTGGCGACGTGGATTATCCGTACGTGTTGCAGGCTCACGATCGTCAGAACTTCCTGAAGGGGAGCCCGAACTACAATCTGTACCGTATTATGTATGAGGCACCTGCAGCAGGCCTGATTGAGGATGATCCCGCCACAGCAACTTTCGACGAAGCGAAGCGCCTGATGGCGAAGGGCAAAGTGGCAACATATGTGTGCAGCTCTTGGGCGATTAGTCAATTCCAAGAGGCAGCTGCGGATGCTGGAGTGAGTGAGGATGTGATCGGGTACATGCCGTTCCCGACCCCAACAGCCGATATGAAGCAGTTGGTGCGTTTGGGTCGTGACTATGTGAACGGAGTCAGCGTGCATTCTAAGCATCAGGACATCGCGCTTGCTTGGGTGAAATTCTTTGCAGAGACCGACTATGCCACTCGTCTTTCTTCCAGCGTTTCTCCCTTGGCTGGTAGTGAGCTCCCGGCTATCGCTGAGGATTGGTACGATTTGGGGGTGGAGTTTGCAGCCTGCACACCGGCTCAAGGAGAAGATCAGGGTTTGCTCGATAAGATTGACAAAGAGTCAGAGGTCGGACTTCTGGAGGCGGATTTTAAGCAGCGCATCATTGACGCTGCCATCGGCAACAGAGATGAAACCTACGATGATATCATGAATGAACTGAATCACTCTTGGGTAGCCGCGATGGATACGCTGGGAGTACAATAAGCGTCTGATTTTTCAAACGTAGAAGATTATTTCTGCAGAATGAAGCGTTCTGCCTAACGCTTCATTCTGCTTTTTTACAAGGAATAAAGAAGAGCCCGATTAGGGAAGCTCTGATTATATCAGTGAGAGCTGGCGGCAGAATACTTTGCGTATTTCCCGCTTCCAGAACTGCACGGATGGGACAAAAGATTCGCCGCCAGCCGAAGTTGATTTATTCAGAACTTTCTCAGATTCAGAGGTGAATAAAGACCAGCTGAACCGGGGCAAAGGGTAAAAGAAAGGGATACACGTTGATGAAGGATTTCAAGTTTTACAGGTTTGCTGATTTAAAACGAAAAACTCAGCAACGAATTATCATTTTGAGCTTTTTACTATTTCCCGTGATATTGCTGATTACATTCAATTGGCTGCCTCTTACACAACTCCTACTTTACAGCTTTACCGACTGGAACGGCACCAGCAGGAATTTCCAGTTCGTTGGCCTCAAAAATTACGCCAAGCTGTGGCAGGATCCAGAGCAATTCGCCGTCCTGAAGGTATCTTTGTACTACATCATCGGGACGCTGATTCAGACGACACTTGCCCTGTATTTTGCGACGATTTTGAGTTTTAAAGTGAGGTTTAAAAACTTTTTCAAAGCTGTTATTTTTTTCCCTTATCTAATCAACGGTGTAGCTATCGGATTCATCTTCCTGCTTTTCTACCGCGGCGGAGGGATGCTGGACGTTGTAATGCAGTTCTGCGGATTGGAAACGCACATTCACAAGTGGCTAGGGGATCCCCACGTTGTCAACTGGTCGATCGTGGCAACATCCATATGGCGCTACATGGGATTTATGTTCGTGATTTTCTATGGTGCCATTGCCTCGATTCCCTCGGACATTTATGAAGCGGCGGCAATTGACGGTGTAAATGCGTGGCAGAGGTTTTGGTTCATCATTGTACCATCCATCCGTCAGGTGATTTTCGTGAACCTGGTCATCAACATCAGTGGCGCGCTGAGTATTTATGAGATGCCATACATTATGACGGGAGGCGCCAATGGAACAAAGACTTTCTTGATGAACATATTGGATACCGCTTTTAAATACAATAAATACGGTGTCGCTTCTAGTATGTCGCTGGTTTTGCTGGCTGTCGTTTTGCTGGTGGCAGTACTGCAAAAGGTTGTCATTGGAAAGGAGGAGAAGGTAGAATGAGTATAAGGAAGCATTCCACTCTGCTCAGGAAAGTACTGGTGGCGCTGAAGTATATTTCTCTCATTCTCATCACGCTTGTGTGTTTAGCCCCTATTATATTGGCCATTGTTACATCGCTCAAATCAAAGGCGGAAGTGTATGATTTAGGTGTTCTGCAGCTGCCTGAAACGCTTCATTTTGAAAACTATATCACAGCATTTGTGGACGGAAATATGCTGAACGGCTTTAAGAACACAGCCATCATGGTGGGCGTGTCGTTAATCTTTGTGACCTTAAATGGGACAATGCTCGCTTATATTTTGAGTCGGTTTGAGTTTCGCGGAAAGAAACTTCTGAAAAATGCTTTTTTGTTCGCCTCTATCGTCCCGAGCATGAGCGTTCAAGTGATGGTATACCGCATTATCAGTACTTTAGGAGTGTACAACACGCGGATGGCGGGTTTCCTTCTGTACATCGGCACCGACATAATCGCTATCTATATTTTCATGCAGCAACTCTCGACTATTCCCGTGTCGCTGGATGAAGCGGCAATCATTGACGGGGCAAGTTATTTCACAGTGTACCGACGCATCATTCTACCGTTGCTCCGGCCAGCAATCGCCACGATAGTCATCATAAAGGGAGTTGGAATTTACAACGACTTTTATATCCCATATCAATATATGCCGAAGAACAGCTTGCGCGTAGTTGCCACGACATTGTTTCAATTCAAAGGGCAATATGGCACGCAATGGGAGGTCATTTGCGCGGGGGTCATCATTACAGTTGTCCCAATTCTAATAATATTTATCTTGCTCCAAAAACAAATTTATAATGGGCTGATTCAGGGATCAGTAAAATGAAAAGGAACTGTTTAGAATGGTAGAAAAGAAAAAAATGCTAATGTTTATCTCCCAGTTGGAGATGGCAGAAGTATCGGTGATTATCCCCACTCTGTCTTGGGTGGCAGAGCAGGCCGGAATGGTTTTCGAAGCTTACTTGGGGAGTGAGCGGGACGGGCTACTTTTTGCGAAAACTGGTAGCACGGTGCTAGGCGGCAACCATTTTCAGCAGTTTAATTATTTGAATGCGTATTACGACATTTATTATTTCGTCTACGGGACGATCAGTTTGTTCGATTCTTCCATCCAAGCATTTTCAAAAAATGTAATCGTACGAGCAGAATCCATCCGGGAGTTTTACTGCGGCGTACAGGATTACTTTGGCCTGAAAGAAGAAAAAATCGTGTTGTTCGGCACAGAGTATATCAACGACGGAACCACCAGTCGGGAATTCTTTCCGTATTTCTATCCGGAGGTGCTGTTTCAGCAAGCGTGGGGATACATAGGTCAGAAGGATGATTTTCCGCCTGAAAAAATTGTCTCGGAGATTGCTCCCCTCTCGAACACGACCGGAGTGGAAACTCTGTCGGCTGAAATCGCTCACCGGTACGAAAAGCAGGCGAACGGAGTCGCTTTTGGCGATCCGGATGCCATCTTGTCCATGATGGCCACGCTTTGCCGGGATAAATATGTTGCTCTTTACGGGGCAGCAAATCCTAAGAAGTTGAAAGATATAGAAGTGTCGGCCTACACCGAGCAATACACCTGTGCAATGGAGGATATCAAGCAGCTGACAAAGGCAACAGACAATTACGTGTTAGTCGGCCGCCAAATCGGGGACGGGGATTTATTTGAGTGGGGAAAGCACGGCATTTGCATTAAAATCATGGATCCGAATCGGCCGGCATTTCCGAGTGTCTCTACCATTCCGTATCGGTGGGCCAATACGGAGCGTTGCTGGGATGAGAACGAACCCAGCGACGAACAGCTGATGCAATATGCCCAGCAAGGAAAAATCCTCTCTACTTTAGTGTGGCATTCGGGCGAGATGGCACATAACGAGGCCATGATCAACTTAATGGAGCTGGCTTCCTTCACTGGCATTAAAATGGGAATTGGCGTACACGCTGCCCGCTATCAGACATGCCCACAGCTGTGGGAACTGCTTTCTGTGGAGCGCTCACAGGGCGGTGTGTGGGGCTTGATCGAGCCCATTCTGCACTGCGGCGGCATGGGTGTCATGGCCGAATGCGGTTGCCCCCCGGAAGCGCTGAAACATCACTGCGTCCGCGCGATGAAAGAAATCGAAGAGATTGCCGGAAAAGCAGGAATGCCAAAGGGCTATATGGCATTTATGGACACTGATTTAAAGACGCTCACACAGCTTCACCCGGAGCTGTATCATGCGGTGGAGGAAGTTGGTCTGGATTATTTCATCTCTTCCGCACTGCCGGGAAGAAATCGCATTCTATATCAGGGAAAGTCCATGGTTGCTTTCAATCTCACTCCGCGCAACGTGTGTGCTGGATCCCCCTATGTGCGCATGTCCGTGATGGAGGACATCGTTGAGTGTGAGCGAACTGCGCCCGGCTGGATTATGGGCGTGCTTGATTCGCCGGTTGTCTCATTCACGCCATACATTTGGAATAGGGGCAGCAAATTCATGGAGGTCGTCAACTGGATGGTGCAGGGGGAGACAATCAACGTTCTTCCGCATACAATCTCGAGATACATTCGCATTCTTAAAAAAATGGGGTACATTGAGTAATGTTTATGATAAAACCTTTGAGAGAGGCATTGGAAGAATCTTATACCAAAATTAAAGAGCAAGAAATTGCCCAGCTGTACGCCAGCTGCTACAAAACGGCATGGGAGACAACGCTGTTCTTAGAGGAAGATGGAAAGAGTTACGTTCCAACGGGCGATATTCATGCCATGTGGCTACGGGACAGCGCAATGCAGCTTCTTCCGTATTTGAGTATGGCGGATATTGATGTTGTAGCAAGGGCTCTGCGCGGCGTTGTGCTTCAGCAAGCACACTTTATTCAAATCGATCCCTATGCCAACGCGTTCAACCGAAAGCCCGACGGTAGCTGCTTTTGTGCGGATCATACACAAATGAACCCGTGGGTTTGGGAACGAAAGTATGAGGTGGATTCTTTGGCGTTCTTTCTGTTCTTCTTGGAAGCCTATTTCCGTCGGACAAAGGACAGCACGATATTTACCGAGACCGTGGTTCGTGCAGTGCAGACTATATTGGAGGTTTGGCGCACAGAGCAAAAGCATGCGGAATACTCCCCATACCGGTTCGAACGCGACTCTCCTCTGAAAACGGAAACATTAAGCAATGGAGGGCGGGGCACGCCTGTGGGCTATACGGGAATGACATGGTCTGGCTTCCGCCCGAGCGACGACGCGTGCGAGCTGCATTATTTAATTCCTGCCAATATGCTGGCAGTCAGTGTGCTTAACCGTCTACAGGAACTACCCTTGCCTGATACCATTCTGAAATCCGCTCAATTACTCGCCTGGGAGATTGATTCCGGCATTCAAAAGTTCGGAGTCATCGAGCATCCGAGGTATGGTCGCATTTTTGCATATGAAGTGGATGGCCTTGGAAACTATACTTTGATGGATGATGCGAATCTGCCCAGCTTGCTGGGCGCCCCATGGTACGGTTACTGCCAGCCGGAGGATGTGACCTATAAAAACACACGTCGTTTTCTTCTCAGCGGAGATAACCCATACTATTTCCGTGGGGAGTTTGGCGCAGGGATTGGAAGTCAGCACACTTGTAAAGGGTATATCTGGCCGATTGCACTTGCCGTCCAGGGCTTGACGGCCACGTCTCTTGATGAGAAAAAGGAAATCCTGTCGATGCTTTTCAAAACCACCGCTGACACCTATCACATGCATGAAAGCTTTGATGCGAATGACCCAGCACATTTTACGCGCGCATGGTTTGCATGGGCCGATTCGATGCTGTGCCTCTTGGTGCAGCAAATATATAAATTATGACGCGCTCTCTGCGTAGCTGCGATGCCATATGAGACGCGGAAGCGTTTATACTCGCAGAAGGGAGACCGTCGAAACGGAGTCATTCAATAACGAAGGAGTGTCGTCATGATAACACAGAAACTGAACAGAGGCTGGTGCATCCGACCTTGTGCGCGCGGAGACTGGGAAATAGAGGCGAATGTTCCCTGCAGCGTGTTGCATGCAATGCTGGACGCAAAACTGGTACCCGATCCCTTTTATCGAAAAAATGAATATGAAGTCCGAGAGCTGTTTAATCAGGACTTTTGCTACACGCTGTGCTTTGTGCCGCAAAAGGAAATTCTGAAGCAGCAGTATGCGGAATTGGTGTTTTACGGGCTGGACACCCTGGCCGATATCCGGATGAACGGTGAGTTTCTTGCTTCGGTGGATAATATGCATCGCACATGGCGTTTGCCAATTGCCGATAAACTGAAAAGTGGCGAAAACTATCTGGAAATTATCTTCCGATCTTCGCTGAAATTTATCCGGGAAAAAGGCCAGGATCCCTCAATACACTATGTGGCAAAGGGCTGTATCCGCGGAAACAATTTTTTACGAAAAGCACATTGTATGTTCGGCTGGGATTGGGGTCCTCAGCTGCCGGATGCAGGTATCTGGCGCCCGGTGGAGTTGCGCGCTTTTTCGGACGCGCGCGTGAAGCAGGAACACTGCGCAGGAACGGTCTTCCTTCAAACGGAAGTGCGTCTCGACCAACTTGCTGATTCAGGGAAATACGCTGTCTGCTGCACACTCACTTCGCCGTCAGGAGAGGAACTGTATGCACGAAGCGTGTCGGCGGAGAAAACGGCAACGGTATCTTTTGTGCTGGAATCCCCGCAGCTATGGTGGCCGAACGCGTATGGCGGGCAGCCGCTGTATGCCTTGAGTGTGGAACTGCAGGACAAAGACGGCCAAGTGCTGGATTGCTGGCACAAGCAGATTGGTCTGCGGGAGTTGACGGTAAGCCGCGACCAGGATGAATGGGGCGAGGAATTCTGTTTTCGGGTCAATGGTATCAAGATATTTGCCATGGGAGCGGACTATGTACCCGAGGACAGCATAGTCACGCGAGTGACGCCCGAGCAGACGCTACGTCTACTGAAGGATTGCGCCGCTGCCAACTTCAACTCAATTCGCGTATGGGGAGGCGGCTACTATCCCGACGATTGGTTCTATGATGCCTGCGACCGCCTTGGTTTGATTGTCTGGCAGGATGCGATGTTTGCCTGTAATGTGTACCGGATGGATGCAGCGTTTGAAGAAAACATTCGTGCGGAGTTGCGGGACAATTTGGCACGCATTCGTCATCACGCATGCTTGGGTCTTCTCTGTGGCAACAACGAAATGGAGTTTGGCTGGGTGGATTGGGCAGACGTGGTAACGCACCATCCTGCGCTGAAAGCAGATTACATCAAGATGTTCGAATACGTAATCCCACAGGAGGCACAGCTAAATGCGCCGGACGTGTTTTACTGGCCGTCCTCGCCCTCCTCGGGCGGTTCTTTCGACGATCCGAACGCAGAGAATCGGGGAGATGTCCATTATTGGGACGTGTGGCATGGATTGAAGCCCTTTACGGATTACGAGAAATTCTATTTCCGTTTTTGCTCTGAATTCGGATTTGAATCATTCCCAGGGCGCAAAACCGTAGAGACGTTCACGGAGCCAGGCGACCGTAATATCTTTTCTCCTGTGATGGAAAGCCATCAGAAAAACGGTGCGGCCAACGGCTTGATTATGTACTATATTTCCAGTTATTACCGCTATCCGAAGGACTTTGAAAGCCTGCTCTATGTTTCGCAGCTTTTGCAGGCGGAGGCGATGCGGCACGGTGTGGAGCACTGGCGGCGTAACAGAGGCCGCTGCATGGGCGCCATTTACTGGCAGCTCAACGACTGCTGGCCGGTGGCATCGTGGGCCAGTATTGATTATTTCGGACGCTGGAAAGCGTTGCACTATTATGCACGCCGCTTTTTTGCGCCGCGCGTGGTGACAGCAAAGGCGGAGGATGCCAAACTGCGTCTGTGGGTTCACAACGACAGTTGCACAGCTCTGGAGGGCACGGTTGAGGCAGAGCTGAGAGACATGGCATATAGCCTTTTGGCTCATGTGGAGATATCGGTTCAGGTGCCGCCGCTCAGCGTGACAGAGCTGGATCCGGTTGACGTTACACAGGAGTTGGAGGAACGCGGACAGGATGCGGTGTTTGTTGCGTATCGGTTGTGCGAAAAGAACAATACCGGCGCATATGCCAGCACGCTGTTCTGCCGCCCCAAACAAATGGAGTTGCCCCGGCCGAGCTACACAGTGCACGTGGAGGATTGCGGCAAAGTGTTTGACATTTACGTGAAAAGCGATTGTTATGCGCATCAAGTGGAGATAGAGACGGACTTGACTGACCGCCCATTCTCTGACAACTATTTCCCCTTGTGTACGCCGCAGGGCGTGCGTGTCACACTGGAAAAGGACTCTGTGGTGCCGGAAGTGACGGCAGAACAGTTGCAAGAAAGCCTGCAAGTGCGTAGCGTGGCAGATACATTCTGAAAATTTGACGGCCGGTTGTAAAATGAGGTTGATTCTTCTGACCATTGCGTTCCTGTTCAGTCCCATGGGACTGCCCATGATTGCGGTTTGGATTCTGAGCGTGCTTCAAGGTATGTCGGGAATGCTGAAAAGCATCTAAATTCAAGCTCCGGTGTCAACATGGCACCGGGCCTTTTCTCTATACACTGATATAGATTAGCGTTCTTAATGGAAAGCAAGCGACAACTTGATTTTATTCTTTCCTCGAAGTATACTGTTACTGTATTCTCTTTTATGATAAACTACAGAACACCTTTATGCTTTGGGGGAAAATACAGATGACAGATGCACAGCAGAAAGCCGCAGCCAAGCAGTTCGTGAAGGACTGGACAGACCACGGTGATGAAAAGCAGGAAACCCAGCGGTTTTGGATTGCGTTGCTTCAAAATGTGTTCGGTGTGGAGCAGGCAACAAATGCGATCGAATTTGAAGTACCTGTGAAACTTGGCCACACCAGCTTTATCGATGGCTATTTGAAGGACACCAACGTTCTGATTGAGCAGAAGGGCGCAGACATTGACCTGAGAAAGGGCTACAAGCAGAGTGACGGCTCTATGCTGACCCCGTTCCAACAGGCACGGCGTTATGCTGGTTATCTGCCCCACAATATGAATCCCCGATGGATTGTGGTCTGCAACTTCAAAGAGTTTCACATCCACGACATGAACCGCCCCAATGATACCCCTGAAGTGATTGCGCTGGCGGAACTGGAAAAGGAATACCCCCGCTTGCAGTTCCTGGTGGACACGGGAAATGAGCGTATCCAGAAAGAAATGCAGATTTCTTTGCAAGCTGGCGAGTTGGTAGGAAAGCTGTACGATTCTTTGCTCATACAGTACAAGAATCCCTCCAATCCTGCCTCTCTGAAAAGCCTGAATATGCTCTGCGTTCGCCTGGTGTTCTGCCTTTATGCTGAGGATGCAGGCATCTTTGGCAAGCACGGAATGTTCCATGATTATCTGCAAGACATTCCTGCAAGCGGCGTTCGTAAAGCCTTGGTAGAGCTGTTCCGTATTCTGGACACAAAGCCAGAAAACCGTGACCCGTACCTGGCGGATGACAACCCCACCCTGGCAGCGTTTCCCTATGTGAACGGCGGCCTGTTTGCGGATGAAAACATTGAGATTCCGCCCTTTACGGAGGATTTGAAAACCCTGCTGCTGAGCAACGCCAGCGAGGACTTTAATTGGTCTGAAATCAGCCCCACCATTTTCGGTGCGGTGTTTGAATCCACCCTGAATCCCGAAACCCGCCGCAGCGGTGGTATGCACTATACCAGCATTGAGAACATCCACAAGGTCATTGACCCGCTGTTCTATAATGCCTTGGCCGCTGAGCTGGACGAGATTACAGCCATTGCTGTCAAGAAAACCAGAGACACCCAGTTGGGCGATTTCCAGAAAAAACTGGCTTCTCTGACCTTTCTTGACCCTGCCTGTGGTTCGGGCAATTTCCTGACAGAAACCTATCTGTCCCTGCGCCGTCTGGAAAATAAGGCCGTAGCCGCGAGACTAGGCGACCAGATTGTGTTGGGTGATTCCGCCGACTTCAACCCCATTCAGGTGTCCATCGGTCAGTTCTATGGCATCGAGATCAATGACTTTGCTGTGACCGTTGCCAAAACCGCCCTCTGGATTGCGGAAAGCCAGATGCTGAAGGAGACGGAAGAAATCGTGCATATGCACATGGACTTCCTGCCGCTGACCAGCTATGCTAATATCGTTGAGGGCAACGCCCTACGGATAGACTGGGAGACGGTTGTCCCCAAGAGCAAACTGAATTATATTATGGGAAATCCGCCCTTTGTGGGTGCACGAATGATGGAACAAGGGAGTACCCAGAAGAAGGAAGTTCAAGACATCTTTGGCAATATCAAAGATGTTCAGGATCTTGATTATGTAACCTGTTGGTACAAGTTAGCTGCACAGTACATTCAGGGAACAAAAATTGAGGTTAGCTTTGTTTCCACAAATTCCATTTGCCAGGGTGCGCAGGTTCCAATTTTGTGGAATGTATTGTTCAGCGATTTTGGATTGCATATAAATTTTGCTGTCCAGACATTCAAGTGGGGCAGCGAGTCTAATGACCAAGCTGCCGTGCATTGCGTTATAGTCGGTTTTTCAGCCTTTAACCGTACTTTGAAACTTCTGTTCTCAACAGCACAAAAGGCCAAGGTTGTCCAAAATATCAGCCCATATCTCACCGAGGGCAGCGACACATTTGTTGCGGCATCAAAGGACGCCCTTTGCGCCGTGCCCAAGATGATTTTTGGCAATCAGCCCCGTGATGGTGGTCATTTTATATTAACAGAAGAAGAGCGTACAGCGATTCTTACAGCAGAACCTCTTCTCGAAAAATGGATTCATCCATACATGGGTGCAGACGAGTTCATTAAAGGAAAGAAGCGCTATTGTCTTTGGCTTGTGCATGCCACCCCGGCTGAAATTAAGAAGAGCAAAATCCTCTATGAAAAGGTGGAGGCCGTTCGGCAGTTCAGACTGGCATCCAAGGCCAAAACAACAAATGGATATGCAAAGGTTCCTAACTGCTTTGCTCAGATGACTCAGCCAGAGAATGTGGCGTATTTACTTGTTCCCCGTGTATCCTCCGAAAAGCGAAAATATGCACCAATAGGATTTATGGATTCCAACATAATTTCCTCTGATGCCGTTCAGATTATTCCAAGTGCAACCATGTATCATTTTGGTATCCTTACTTCCAATGTTCACATGGCATGGATGCGGACTGTCTGCGGTAGATTGAAGAGCGATTATCGCTACTCGAAAGAGGTCGTCTATAATACATTTCCTTGGCCCACTCCTACGGAAGCACAGAAAGCAAAAATTGAGCATACCGCGCAGGCTATCTTGGATGCCAGAGCAATGTATCTCGATTGCAGTCTTGCAGACCTCTATGATGAAGTTACCATGCCACCTGAGCTTCGCAATGCACATCATCTCAATAACCGTGCTGTTTGGGAAGCCTACGGAAAGAAATGGAATATTTCATCCGAAACCGAGTGCGTGGCAGAGCTGATGAAAATGTATCAGGAACTGACCAAATAAGAAAGCGGGGTGGGGGTGTTACTATGAGAAAACCGTGTAACAGAATTAGGCTGTTTTTTGATGTGGCTATTGAACGTACAAGAATTGCATTTGCAAGGATGAAATTGCTCCTTGTTCTCCTCTTTGTGGTTTTATGCGTGGCTGTCATTTATCAGCTGATACTGCATAATTGGGCAGCGGTGCAAACCTTATTTCAGGGCGCAACGGCAGTTGGCATAATCGGCACCTTATTAGGTGCTGTTATAGGTGGCTTCTTCTCTCTTGTTGGTTCAATTAGCGTGAACAAGTATCAGATTAGGGCGCAAACCCAAATTAGACGAAAGAATTTGATTTACACCCCTCTGTATGATGAGCTTGTGGAGATTCACAACATAATCCTTAAAAGCAATCCATATCCAGACTATATTGCTTTCCAAAAACAACAGCAAACAATAATTGCCCATCCTCAGTTTGCTGTCTGGAAAACTATCAAATCTGATTCCAGATATTTAGAAACCCCTAAAAAACTGGCAAGAGCAATGGAAAAACTGGAATCGAATGTTATGGCTTATCTGGAAATTAGGGACAATGTAGGCAAGATTCTTACGACTATTCTCAACGATGTCCTTAAGGCTGAGTTGAAAATCACCTGTTCTATTGTAAATATTGGAACTGTGATAATTGGTTGGGTACTGACGGATAGTAATTTTGATTTAGCTAATGCACTACTCCATGGGTATACTCCCCACAAAGAAATTGATGAAAGGACATGGGAAAGGGTTCAGAAAATTTTTATAGAAACTTGTATGAAAAACAGCGATGTGCTTTGCTTAAAAGAACGGTACGAAGCGTGGCTACAGTCCGAAGAGGATGCCATTTTATTACTAAGTGTAATGATACAGCAGGTCAATACAACGTATGAGGGATGATGCGTGTACATCACTTTAGGTGCGGTTCCTATACTCACATCGAGGAAATGACAAGTAGCCGCCTCCAAACGGAGGCGGCTGTGCTATTTGGGTGGTCTTTATAATAGCCCGCATTTCATAATCATATCTGGAGGTGATACCATTTGGCGACCACGCGGCTGATGCCGCTGCACACCGGAAAGGGTCGGACAGTTGGCACCGCAATCGAAGCCATCATTGACTATGTAGCAAACCCGGAAAAGACAGATAGCGGAAGACTCATTACAAGCTGGCAATGCGACAGCCGTGTTGCCGACAGGGAGTTCCTGCTTTCCAAGCAGCAGTATATCAGAAACACCGGGCGAGTGCGGGGTGCGGATGATGTGATTGCTTACCACCTCCGCCAGTCCTTCCGTCCCGGTGAGATCACGCCGGAGGAGGCAAATCGTTTGGGCCGCGAGCTGGCACGTCGGTTCACAAAAGGCAATCATGCCTATATCGTCTGTACGCACATTGACAAAGCCCATATTCACAATCATGTGATTTGGAATTCCACCGCTCTCGATGAGCAAAGCAAGTTCCGCAATTTCTGGGGCAGCACCAAAGCGATTCGCCGCCTCAGCGATACAATCTGTATTGAGAACGGCTACTCCATTGTGGAGAATCCAAAGGGCAAAGGCAAGTCCTATGATAAGTGGCTGGGCGAGCAGAAGAAGCCCTCCCACCGGGAGCATATCTGCTATGCCATCGATGAAGCGCTGGCACAGAAGCCCCAGAGCTTTGAGAAGCTGCTGGAGCAGCTGCAACTCTCCGGGTATCAGGTCAAGGGTGGCAAGGTTCCCGCCCTGCTGGGGGAAGGACAGAAGCGATTTATCCGTATGGACACGCTGGGCGCAGGCTATACCCCGGATGATCTTCGTGCCATCATTGCCGGAACGAAAGCGCATACCCTGAAAAAGAAGCGGGTCATGGATGCTCCCGCAAAACCCAGTAGCAGTTTGCTGATTGATATTCGGGCAAAGCTGCAAGAAGGAAAGGGTGCCGGTTATGCACGGTGGGCAAAGAACTTCAATCTGAAACAGCTTTCCCAAACGCTGATCTATCTGGAGGAAAACAATCTGCTGGACAGAATCGTTCTGGAAGAAAGGACTACCGCCGTCACAGCGCAGTACCACGCCCTGTCCACCAAGATGAAGTCCGCCGAGCAGCGCATGGCGGAAATCAAAGTGTTGCAGCAGCACATCATCAATTACGCCAAAACCCGCGACACCTATGTTGCCTATCGGAAGGCTGGCTATTCCAAAAAGTTCCTTGCGGAGCATGAGCCTGAGATCATACTTCATAAGGCGGCAAAGCAGTTCTTTGATGAACAGGGCTTGAAAAAGCTGCCCACCGTCAAGAGCCTGCAAACAGAATACGCCCAGCTCCTATCTGAGAAGAAAGCCATGTACGCAGATTACCAGAAAGCCAGGGAGGATATGCGATCTCTGCAAACTGCCAAAGCAAATGTAGATCGGATTCTTGGGGACGATTCTCTCGCCGCTGAGAGAGAAACAGAAAAGTATGGGCGTTGATAGGATTCAAATTCGGCATAGTCCTCGTCATCCTCGTCCATGCCGTAGTCGTAGTCATCCAGATCGGTGTCGCCCTTGGTTTTGGGATTGGGCATCTTGTTTTTCAGGAAGTACCAGCCAATGACGCCGACCATGACAATCATCAGCAGTACCGCCAGAACAGCGCCGGAATTGGATTTCTTTTCCGGCTCCTTCACCGGCTCTGTCGCGGGGATGGTGGGTTCCTCAAAGGATTCCGGCTCTCTGCCCACGCACTCGGTCATATTCTTGGCGCAGATGGGGCAGGTGGTATTCACATGACCGGCGTAACAACGGTCAATGCAGCCGCAGACTTCCACTTTCTCACCGTCCTCCAGCAGCGCCTGCAAATCCGCATCGTCCACCTTGTTCAGGAAATAGGTGCTGAACTGCTCACTTTTTTCATCCACAGGGGCATCGTAGTCGATGATGATGTAGAAAATCTCCCCGCTGCGGGTTTCAATGGTAATGAACTGCTTATTGGTGTCCGCGTGAAACTGGAGATCTTTCGCAATGGCATTTCCCTCTGTGAATGGTTCCACCGGTTTCACCGCGGTGGGCGTGGTTGGAGCTGTGGTGGCAGGCGGCTCCGTTTTCGGCGGTGTGGTGGGTTTCGGCGTTGTGGGCTTCGGTGCAGCCTCCGTAGGTTTGGGTTCCGTGGGGTCGGCGGTGTAGATAATCACATCATCCTTGGGGGGATTGGCTTCGGCGGATGCCGTGATGGTCAGAAAGGACATACACAGCATCAGCACCGCAAACAGGGTGAAAAAGCGGCGATTAAGTCTCAATGGAAGCATCCTCCTTTTCCTTGGTTTCGGCGGCATTGGGCGCAGCCTGGACTTTTGCCAGCAGGCCGGACAGGGCTTCCGGCGTCAGGCCGCACTCGCGCACCATGTAGATGATGTCGATGTTCTCCAGCTCCTGAATCTGCTTTTTCAGCTCTGTGTTTCGGGACTGGAGTTTTTCGATTTTCTCCGTGTTTTTCTCAGGAGGAGATGGCAGAGGCTCAGGCTTTTCCAGGATGGTGTATTCCAAATCGGAAAGCCGCCCCTGAGCATCCCGAAGCCCACGACGTTTTACATACCCCGCCTTTTCCAGCTCCTTAATGGTAGCGCAAATACTGTCTACACCATCCTTGCAGATGCAGGAAAGCCCCTTTGTGGTATAATCCCAATCTTCTGGCAGGGACAACATGAGAGAAAGCAGACCTTTTGCTTTCAGGGAAAGCTCCCTGTTACGCAGATGATGGTTTGCCATGACGGTGTAATCTCTGGTTTTGTCTACACGAAATACTGCGATAATTCATCACCTCTTTTCGCAGGGGCATTCGGCGGGGCAGAATCAGCCCCTGCCCATAATGGCCCTGGACTTAGGTTTCGTAGATAACGACCTCATCCGGGTGGTATTCATCGGGGCACAGACTTTCCAACCGGTCCACGAAGTCCAGCAGGTCAGGCACCGGCTCGGAGAATGGAATCTCATCGCCCTTGTACTCCCGGTACTCAGTGATGTAGTCATTCCCGTCGCAGAAAACGATCTGAACGCAGGACACCACAGCAACGCTCATATCCTCCAGCAGCCACAGCTCCAGATACCGGCTGGATGCCACCTCCGTCTCATCCACGCAAACCACAGGCTCCCGCCAGAGCAGCATAGCCTCCCGGTCAAACAGCTTTCTGCTGCGGTACTTCAACGTCATGGAGCGGTCACCGTCCGTGGAGTAGGCATACACAGTCTCCGCCCGGTCCCGCAGGGCATCATACATATGGGCGAGCGCAATGTCGCAGACCAGGTTCGTGATCTCCTCCGGGGTGTACCCGCCCCGAAGCCCTAGGTCGATGCAGACAGCGGCGATGGAATCGATCATCTTTTCAATGGTAGTAGTGGTATTCATAATTACATTTCCTCCTTGTTTTTTCTGGCGTTTTTTCTTTTCGGTTTTCTATCGTCAACGAGATACCCGCCCACGACATTGGCATGGTGCAGGATGCGCAGAATCCCGTTCAGTTCCATCCTGCGAACGGTTTTGAACTCATCTTCCGACAAATACAGTCGGGCGCGGTAAGGCTCGTTCCGATCATAGACGGGGAGTTCGTAATCGAATTGTTCCAGTGCCTCCGTATGCCGGTAAACCTCGATCATCACCATGTGACGGGTGTCGAAATCGAAGCGGCGGTTGGAATACTCAACATGACCGGCAGTTACGCCGAAATCACTTGTCATGGGATGTTTCCTCCTTTTTCAGTTTCATTGCGGCGATTCCATACCGGGCAATGAGCATGGCGTTGATAATCAGCCGGAAGGCATCATCGTCCACCAATTCCCGGTCAGCCATTTCCGAAAGGGTGACACCCCTGCGTTCGGTAAATAAACCGACGGCGGCGCGGTACAGAGCATAGTTGTAGGGACTGATACCTCTCAGAATGGCGAAGCTGAAATCCAGCCCGGAACGGCAGAAGCAGTTTGCCATGCGCCAGTAGAGCGTCTCATTGGCAGTCAGCAGATACATGGCGGCGTAATAGGCCGGAGTGTTTCTGCTGGGAGAATAGCCCATGCGGGTATTGAAGAACTCCATGCGGGATTTGTGCCGGTCATCCAGCCAAAAGGAACCCGAATAGATCTGCATCAGCTTGGGCAGGCGGCGGATCAGCTGACATCCCGAATGCACCATGGCGTTTACAGCTTCCTGGTAGGTCACGGCCCCGGCTTCAATGCGTTCTGTGATATACGGGCAGATCTTGTGCGGACATTTCTTTCTGCCCCGGAACTCCGTGCAGAGTTTGCAGTCCACATCTTCTTTCTTGTAGGTAAATCTTCGGATATACATGAAACCTCCTGCGGTTGACATAAAAATAACCGGGCAAGCGGGAGCCTGTCCGGTTGGGTGGGATATTCAGTTTTACCGACTTTTGTCGTGCTGGCGCTTGCGTATCCAGGCATCCAACAGTTTGAAGATGGTCTCCTGGATTTTTTCGGGAGAGTAGGAACGGGGGAAATACTTGCGCAATTTTTCGCCGGGAAGAACAATATCATTCTTCACGGGCTTTTTCTGCTCCATCATAATGGAAAGCATGGTGTCCTCATTTAGTTCTCCGATCTGGCTCAGTTTTTTCATTCTCTGTGCCTGGGACAGTGACGGGGTGGCCTGCTCGCTGCTCATGGTTTCCACCAGCAGTTCCTGTTCCTGCTCTGAAAGAGCAGCAAGCTGATAGGCAGGGGTAAGAGCAATTTTCTTCTCGTCCACCATCTGCATCAGCGGCGGGGTGAGATTGTTCAGAGAAATGTAGTTGCGCACGGTGTCTCCGCTGACCCCATCCCTTTCTCCAATGAGATCATCACTTCGGAACTTTGCCGAACCGTTCGGCGAAGTTAAATCGGTCCTCGCACCCTGCCGTTTGATGGCATCCATTTTCATCTTGTATGCCCTGGCCCGTTCCGAGGGCAGAATGTCCTCCCGCTGGATGTTGCTGTCTACAAGCTGGATGACAGCTTCATCATCATTCAGGTTCAGAACGATCACGGGCATAGAATCTTGCCCGGCCTGTTCGCAGGCGTGTTTCCGCCTGTGACCGGCGATCAGTTCATAGCCGCCTTCCGCGCGGGGTCGGGCAATGGCAGGGACAAGAACACCGTTCCGACTGACGCTTTCCTTCAACTCCTGCATGGCGGGATCGTCTCGCACGGCGAAAGGATTTTGCGGATGTGGGTGAAGCTGGGATAACGGCACACGGAGAACGGAACCAATCTTTTCCGGCGCTTTCTTTGGCATGGCATTGCCTCCTTTCAGAGATTTTGGGCATAGAAAAAGGGCATTCCCGTAGTGTGGAAATGCCCTGAATCTTGGATAAGGGAAGCCTTATCCGGGGGATATGAATTTGTCGTTAATTTAACACCTCCAAAAATTTGCCTTCATTCTGCTTGATTTTTCGGGTTGGAAAAGGACGAAGAATCAGGGCGCAGAATCCCAAAAACCGTTGGTAATTCAGGGCTTTCCCGGTTTGTCGTAATTATACCGTAAGGGCACAGCTGTGCTTCACTTTTGTTTTCCCAGGGCGTCAGCTTAAAAGAAATTCAAGCATGGCTTGGTCACAGCACAATAGGTACAACCGCTAATATTTACACGCATCTGGACGAAAATAATAAGCTGTCGTCCGCAAACGCAATTCTTTACATTTTGCCAGAAAAATAGAATCTCAGAGCAGAAAACCTGCTCTGAGATTCCAGATGGTGCCGCTAACCGGAATCGAACCGGTACGAAGATCACTCTTCGGCAGATTTTAAGTGCTATCCCTTATTCCTACAGTAGCGTAAGATAGCAACCTCAAGCTGCCAGTATTTATGACGGTATTTCACCGCAATTATGCCATCCAATTCGAATTTCTAATTGAATTGTTCGGATTTCTTTGGAAACCGGCATCGAAGACGCGAATAGACATTTGAAAAGATTTGATGCGGATTTTGATGAGTTGGAGGGATCTTTGAGCGGATATGCACCCCAAAGCTTACCAGACAAGGAGGAGATTTCATGCAGAGCAGAAAATACTACGAAGCCTACTGGAGCCAGTACGACGATGTCGTAACCCTAAACGAGTTTCGCAAAATGCTCGGCGGTTTGGGAGAGGTTCAGGCCAGACGGCTGCTTCAAAACAAAACTGTTAAGAGCTTCAAAATTCGTGGCGAGTACCACATCCCAAAGCAGTGCGTTATCGACTATGTTCTGAGTAGCCATTACGCAAAGTACAGACAAATCCTCAAGGCTCAAATACCATAACAGAAATCAATATGCTTTTCTCGAAAGGGTGTCGCGAAACGCGACACCCTTTTTCATATCCCCAAAACGAAGCGTAAATCAACAAAACTCATTAGGAGGTATATACCATGATTGACCCTACAGTATGGGGACCTATCATTTTGAAAATCACAGCAGAGCAGCGTTACTTCCTCAAGAAGGAGTTTGGAATTACAGAGGTCGATCTGAGACTCCAATCCTTACAAGATGTAAGTGAACTGATCAATGGCCTCGCCAGTATCGCCTTTTATGAATTCAATCATGAGCACCAGCGCACTGAGAGGGCTGATTGCGCTCTCAACCTTGTCTGGCTGTTAACAGAAGCAATCCCCAAGGAGGCCATCAGCAATCCAATCGATCCCTCTGAATGCAACCCCAATTTTTGGGATGATTATGATAATTATGATGATTATTATGATTGTGTAGCACCGAACAGGCGATGGTGCGATGATCCAATGTAAGAAGGGTCGTGGTATTCAGAGCGGCAAAATACAGGCAGATATGAAATGAAATGTTTTGAACCATCTGCTATACTGAAAGCAGAGGTGTTCGCTTGTGGATTATGATTTGAATTATGCGAAACAGTTTCTGGGGTTGCTCGCCAAGCAAGCCCGTGAAGAAAAAGAATGGGATCAGGAGTATCTGGCTGATGAGTTAGACATCGATATCCGCACTGTCCGCAAGATAGAAAGCGGTCAGGGCAATATCGCGTATGATCTGCTCACGGAAATCATTCATACGCTGGAAATTTGCCCGCAGGTTCTCTTCTATGTTGATGAAGCGGATAAAGGCATGAAAATGGACAGGCTTTACAGGGAACTGCTTCGGCTGCCTCTGGAGGATATCAAGATGGTTGCCGAATCCGCCTATAAGGTCAGAAGATGGCTGGATAGCCAAACTGCCGATTCAGAGGAGGCATAGCCGGTCAGCAAGGGTGTCGCGAAACGCGACACCCTTTGATTCCAAAACCGATATGCCGTTTGGGCAAATAGAGAACCTTCAGTATCGCTAACAAGAGCTGAGGGTTGTTTCTCACTCCTCGGTTTCCACAATCCCGTAGTCGATCAGAATGTTCTCCTTTGCACGAGGAGGAGAAACCATTCCCTGCATTTCATATTGATACCGTTTAACACGCCGGAAGTTGTGAATCAGCTCGGGTGCATAGGCGGCGATCTCACAGTGCGCATACTCAGGCATTTCTGCCAGATCCTCCGCTACATCCTTGATGAGTGCATTGGTCACTTCGTCGATACTCCCGCCAATCTCCACGGCAACCAGTTCGTGCTTTTTGATGTCCTTGTCCAAGTCCCCAAAGGAACGGTACAGAATATACTTCATTTTCTTCACCTTTGTTTCGTCTTGGTCCATATACGATGTGCTAATAGGGAAAATAACAACCCTCAGTATCGTCCTTCCAATACTGAGGGTTGTTATTCACTCTTGGCATCTAGCATCGTCGATTTGACCTCGCTTTCTGCAGATTGGATATCCTTCCTCAGGTATCCGGGAGTTACATGATCATTGGACCCACTCCTTTTCTGTAACTACATGGTACTATAAAAAGCCTGAATTGCAAGATGGAATATGTGATAAAATAGTACAGAACATTCTGTTCAAACAGGAGAAATCCGCATTTTCCGGCAAGTATATGTTGACGGCGATTCTGCGTCATGCTATGATAGTAATGTTGGGGCGGTTTTATTCACCGTCCTGTTTTGTTTATGGGGGTGAATGTATGTGCGGCAGATTCTATGTACCGGAGGACAGCGAAACAGCTATGCTCCGCAAGATCTTAGAAAACCTTGAAACCAGGAATGTATCTGTGAAAACCGGCGAAGTCAGCCCCGGTGATGTTGTTGCTGTCATTGCCAGCAACCGGGAGTTGAAGCCCCAACCCTTTGGAATGTTCTGGGGGTATCACCTTCCGAATGGGAAACTGCTGTTCAATGCCCGCAGCGAAACCGCCGCGCAAAAGGCCATCTTTGCAGACGGCATGGCACATCGCCGGTGCCTGATTCCGGCTTCTCACTATTTTGAATGGCAGGACACGCCTGACGGGAAGGCAAAATACGTGATTGCGCCAAAAGAATCCAGTGGTATGCTGTTGGCAGGGATCTACCGCTTTGAAAATAATCTGCCAGTATTCACGATTCTTACCCGCACTCCGTCTGACGATATTGCCATGATCCACGACCGGATGCCCGTCATCCTGCCTCGGGAGGCAGCTGCTGATTGGCTGAATCCAAGATACCATGGGGAAGAAATACTCAGTGCTGCACTCACGAACATGAAGTATCATGAATTGAAGGGTGCCGCGAAACGCGACACCATTGATGGATATCCAATATAATGTCCAAAACCACATCAACCGACCCATGGATGGCTGATGTGGTTTTCTTACTGCAATGCCGGTTACTTTTCCAACAAATCCTCCATTGTACATCCAAGAACTCTGGAAAGCCTGAGAACGGTTTCGGCGCTGGCTTTGTTGATGTCCTTGTTGCGCTGTTCGTACATCTGGATGGAACGGAGACTGACCTGGGATCGCTTGGCCAGCTCTGCCTGTGTGCAGCCGTAGGCAGTGCGGATACGCTTCAAATTGGTGTCGGTAAAGAACTCCCGCATCCGGGCATCCATAAGACCTGCAAATTTTGTAATGTCCGCTTCGTGGAGGGTGTAGTACATCTTCTGCAAGTCTTCAAAGGTAACTGCCTTGAAGATGTCGCTGTACCTTCTGCCGGAAAACCACTGATAATACGCGACTGCCCAGCCGATCCAGTATTCTCTGGAACGGCCATAGTGGTCCTGCGGCAAAGCCTCCGGCGCTTTTCCGGTTGTTTCCACAAGAATATCCATTGCCACTTCAATGCCGCTTTTCCCAGCCAGATAGTCCGGTTCGCCATTCTCCATTCGCCTGCTGATCGTGCTGGCAACAAATAGTTTTACAAAGCTGTCTCCAGGAATGATGCAAATATTGATCGCATAGTCAAAGGCATCCCCCAATATGGATTGGGCCTTACTCAGATAGATTTCTTGGTATGCGTGGGTCATCGTTGAGGACACCTCCTCTCATAATGTCCTGAATATACAGGCCATCGTTCTCCTCTTCCAGCATGTCAAGATAAAGCTGATTCGCTTCATCGTCTCTTGCTTTGCGGAGGACATAGTATTTCTCTTTCTCTGCCACATCAAAGCCTTCATAATGGAGTCTCGAAAATGCAAACTGAGATTTGATGACGATTTGCTCCCCCAGTTTTCCCAAGCGCATAGCCCTTGCAAGCTGCTCCACAGAGATTCCGTTGTTCAAGAAGGATTCTGCATAGTCAAAATAGGAATCGTCAGCGCGGTAGCCGGTGATCAGGTCGTAGGCGTTTACATTCACGCTGAAATGGTCAATCAGATAGCACTTGGCCCTCCGGGCCACAGGGGTCTTGATGGAAAACAGACGATGCTCCACCAAGACCGCGATCCAGTTCAGAATGGTGTAATCGGGGCTGTTCAGATTCAGAATGTTCAGATACTCCGTGTCCAGTGTATAGCGGTTGGCAAATCCGTTTCGGAGAGAGGACACGGCCCACTCCTTTGCCAGATCTTCACTTTTCGTGCAGTAGAAGCCCAAGCCGAAGTCATTGTTCTTTTTCCCTTTTCCAAAAGTCGGCTCCTCCACAAGCTGCTCCGAACCATGATACAGCGTTATCAGTTTCTCCATCGGCAGTTCCTCCCATTCGTTTTTTCTTTATAATATCACCACGGTGATATTAAGTCAACAAAAAATAGTCGAATGAAATGAAGTGTTGTTGCAAGCCTCGGATGGTGTTATAGTGATAGCGGCGTGAGGAGCAGTATCACATGAAATGGCGGTGCAGCTTTTTACACGGGCTTGATTGGCTCCGCCTGATCGAGATAGAAAACACATATCTGCTGCCGGGGCATGATAACTCCCGGCACCCGGTAAGAGCAGCTGGTATTCCACTGCTGCATTTCCGCCATGATTCTGCAAAGCCGCAGGCTGCTGATCTCCATGCTCCTTTTGCCCTTGTAGACTTCCGCCGAAACGCGATGGGAATGAAAATCTTTCTTCGGATATGGTTTCAGAATCAGCGTTTTTCCGTTTTCTCCGATCATAAAACAAATGTTGGCTGGAGACCCGATTAACCGCAGAGCGTCTACAAATATATGGATTCGATTTGCTTTGAGGTAGAACGAGAGATGGGTTTTGCTCATGCAGTACCCTCTGACTTGCAGGTCTTCCACACTTCGGGATGGCTGAAGTCAAACAATATCATCACTTTCTGATTCACTGTCACCAAATGCCCTACCGATCTGTAAGTATAGTCCGGGTCCAGATTCCACTTCTGGTATAACTGCTCGCCAAAAGCCTTTGATTCCAGATTACGCAGGAACTTTTCCTTTTCTCCTTTGATCCAGCGAATGCCGTCTTTGTCAGATGAAGTTACCGGACAAACAAGCAGGCACTTTGTGGTGGGATTCACCTGAATTTTGATGTAATCACAGTAATGCAGTTTTTCCAGAGCCAGCTTGTTAAAAGAGATTCTGGAAGGCCATACCGTGCATGTCGCCTCACACTTCCTTGCGGGATGATGGAACAGGCCGGCATTTACAATCTGATATCCGTCCAGGCTCATTTCTTCGATCGGAATAAATTGACTCATTGGTTACTACCTCCTATGTTTTGTTGGTTGTGATATATCCGTCTGCTAAATTGATCTTGTAGGAATCTTCGTGCTCATCCACCGGGGTTCCAAAGTAATTGCGCCAATCCTCCGGAAGGTAGGACTTCGACTTTTTCCCGTTTACAAACAGCTCAAAGTCCGTTAGTTTGAACAGGTACAGCATTTCCGAATCACAAACAGCTGGCTTTCCCATCATCTTGTATCGGTACTGAGGGTTCCAGCCCATCAAGTCAAAGACTTTTGCCGCAAAGATTTTGCACAGAAGATCTCGATTGGAAAGCTCCTTTTCCCCGCCGCCTCTGGCCCAGCGGAGGGAGTCCGGGGCATCCGGGGCGCAGGGGCGGATGATAAGCCGTTTCTGCTCTGGATGAATTAGAATCTGGATGTGTGTTACTCCCGGAAAACGGCGTAGACATGCCATGTTGAACTTGATTCTGCTGTCCCAGATTGTAATAGCCGGCTCTCTTGTGTGCGCAAACAATTCCGCCTTTGTCACCTGATATCCGGCAAGATTGACCAGTTCTTCCGCTTCCTCGGGATTTTCCTGAAGGATGGTGCTGTCTGCGAAATAGTGTTCAATTTCCTTTGTTTCCATCTATTTTATTCGTTCCTCTCAAAAGATCGTCGATTGTCATTTGTAGTTGTTCTTGACTTGGCCCCATATACTGCTCAACACCGGGAGCGACTACGCTTCTGGCCTGCGAGTGCCACTCGGTATTGGGTGCTATGTAGTAAAAGCCATTCTCTACTGTGTGTTCGTAAAACTCATCGCCAAAATCATTTTCCCATTCCTCCGGGCATAGCGTGATTCGCTTTTTCTGCTTTGCTTCCTCACCACCATCATCTGCCGGAATCAGCATGACAGGGACAGCATTGGGCAGGTTAAACACAATGATCTGCTCCCCCCGGCGGCTTGCCCATGTCCCACGCACTTTGTAGGTGTAGTCCGGGTTCCACTTCATGATAGAGTAGAGTGCATTCCCAAAATGCTGGCAGTTCAGTGTTTTGCTGTATAGCGGTTTCTCTGGGTCGGGTCTCCACCGAATACTGTGGGCATCGGATTCCCGGCAGGGGCGGATCGCCAGCTTTCTTTCCGCTGGATGGAGAAGCAGCTGGACATAAGCAACGCTGTCAAACTTCTGCATACAGAATTTGTTGAACGCGATTCGCTCATTTGTGATATTCAGCGTTGGCCCCTCATAACGAATTTGAAGGAACTGCCCCCTTACTACCTGATAGCCTTGCAAATCAAACGCACTCAGGGATGATTTTTCAATCCGTTTCGCTCTATTGGGCTGCTGCCGGACACTATTGGAAATATCGTAGTAAGTGCCGGGGTCGTCATTGACCCAATGATGATTGATGGGAATGAACCCCCGGAAGATACCCTCGTCAATGACATGCATAACGGGCAAGCCACCGCGCACATGGTGTTTTCTGTTCTCCATCAGTACCTGAACGGCTTCAAACTTTTCTTCCGGGATAATGGCGGTGTGCTTGTCGGTGTAGAGATATTGGTCTCTGTCCTGCCTGTTTTTTCGGTGTTTGTGTTCATACAGGTCTGCGGTAAAGGTTTTCCAAGTCAGGACATTACCGCAATATCGTTCATTGGTCAGGATATAGCCAATAGAGCCGGCATTCCAATCCGTGCCGCCCGCTTTCGTTTCTACGCCAATATCTTTCAGGAATAATGCAATCTGCTCCATGGACCATCCCGTGAGATAGGCATCATATATGAATACAACGATTTTCGCTTCCGATTCATTCACGATCAGCGGTGCATACTTGATGTATCTGCCTGTCACATCTTTCTGCCGGTCGTATCCCAGCGGCGCAGGGGTCAGGAGCTTTCCATCTTTGAAGCGTTGCTGTAATGACCAGTTCATTGCCTCGCTTTTCTTCACCGATTCCTCCTGCGCAAAAGTAGCAAGGAAAGAAAGCATAAACTCTGTATTCTCTGCCAGAGTATAGAGATTGTCCGTTTCAAAGAAAACGCCAACCGGCGGCACTTGGCCTTTCAGCATACGAATAAGAGAAATGCAGTCAACCAGATTTCGGGCAAACCGTGATACGCTTTTGGTTACAATGAGATCGTATTCTCCCCGCCTGCATGCAGCAATCATCTCATTGAACTGATCCCTGTTTTTAAGGGAAGTGCCGGAAATGCCTTCGTCAGCGTATATGTGTTTCAGTTCCCAGTTGGGATGATCCATCACCAGCTGTT
>ENA-ORPF01000567-ORPF01000567.1-human-gut-metagenome-genome-assembly--contig:-NODE-567-length-37006-cov-3.466212_pt1 | contig 37006 bp, 28 predicted proteins | sample MGYA00242140_ERZ509070 | MGnify/ENA primary metagenome ERZ509070 (study PRJEB26280, sample SAMEA2338713) | human gut metagenome | biome: human gut; feature: human-associated habitat; material: faeces... | reverse complement strand
GTTGGAAGAGGTCGGTGGACCGTTCTATATTACTCAGTTGAGCAGTAAGGTTGCTTCTTCCGCACATATCGAATATCACGCCCGTATTATTGCACAAAAATCGTTGGCGCGCGAATTGATAACGTTTACCAGTAATATTCAAAGCAAGGCTTTTGATGAGACACTGGATGTGGACGACTTGATGCAGGAGGCGGAAGGCAAGCTGTTTGAGATTTCCCAGCAGAATATGAAGAAAGACTATACGCAGATTAATCCGGTAATTGACGAAGCGTATAAGCTGATTCAGAAAGCGGCTGCACGAACGGACGGTCTGAGTGGTCTTGAAAGTGGATTTACGAAACTGGACAAGATGACCTCCGGTTGGCAGAACTCCGACCTTATTATAATCGCTGCCCGTCCTGCCATGGGTAAGACAGCTTTCGTACTTTCTATGGCTAAGAATATTGCTGTTGATTATCGGAATCCGGTAGCGTTGTTCTCTCTTGAAATGAGTAACGTCCAGTTGGTCAACCGTCTTATCACCAATGTTTGTGAGATTCCGAGTGAGAAGATCAAAAGTGGACAATTGGCAAGCTATGAGTGGCAACAGTTGGACTACAAACTGAAAGACCTGCTGGATGCTCCGCTTTATGTGGACGATACTCCGTCTTTGTCTGTGTTTGAACTCCGGACCAAAGCACGTCGTCTGGTGCGTGAACATGGGGTGAGAATCATTATTATTGACTACCTTCAATTGATGAATGCGAGTGGTATGGCATTCGGTAGCCGTCAGGAAGAGGTTAGTACGATATCCCGTTCGTTGAAAGGATTGGCGAAGGAGTTGAACATTCCCATTATAGCCTTGTCGCAGTTGAATCGTGGTGTGGAAAGTCGTGAAGGTATTGATGGTAAACGTCCGCAGTTGAGTGACCTTCGTGAATCGGGAGCCATCGAGCAGGATGCCGATATGGTATGCTTCATTCACCGTCCGGAGTATTATAAGATTTATACCGATGAAAAAGGAAACGACCTGCACGGTATGGCAGAAATCATTATTGCCAAGCATCGTAACGGTGCGGTAGGCGATGTGCTGTTACGCTTCCGCGGCGAGTTTGCCCGCTTCCAGAATCCGGATGACGAAATGATCGTGCCGATGCCGGGTGAAGAAAGTGCAGCTCCTGTACTCCGTTCGAAAATAAACAGCGGCGGCGGACAATCGTTTGTTCCTCCTCCAGTAGAGATGGCTCCGCAACCCGAAAATCCGTTTGGCGCTCCGGTTCCGGATGTACCGTTCTGATGCGTACATCCGTATGATAAGAAGGCGGAAAATAAAGTAATTTATTTGGATATCTGTCTTTGAGTGAACGTAAAAAACTCCCTGCACTCATATTCTATCCCAAATATTTATATTACATTTGCACGACAATTTAAGAAATACATAAAACTATACATATATGAATATCTCGTATAATTGGCTGAAAGAATATGTCAACTTCGATTTGACACCCGATGAAGTGGCAGTCGCACTTACTTCCATTGGTCTGGAAACAGGCGATGTAGAAGAAGTTCAATCGATAAAAGGAGGATTGGAAGGGCTTGTTATCGGCGAAGTGCTGACTTGCGAACCGCATCCAAATTCAGATCACATGCATATCACTACCGTTAATTTGGGACAGGGTGATCCTGTTCAGATTGTTTGTGGAGCTGCAAATGTAGCTGCCGGACAAAAGGTAGTAGTTGCAACACTCGGAACCAAACTGTATGACGGTGATGAGTGCTTTACCATCAAGAAGTCAAAGCTTCGCGGCGTTGAGTCGAACGGTATGATTTGCGCTGAAGACGAAATAGGTATCGGTACAAGCCACGAAGGTATCATTGTACTTCCTGAAGACGTTGTACCGGGAACTCTTGCCAAAGACTATTATAATATCAAGAGCGATTACGTGCTGGAGGTAGATATTACTCCTAACCGTTCAGATGCCTGCTCTCACTATGGTGTTGCACGCGATTTGTATGCATGGTTGATTCAGAACGGACGTCAGGCAACATTGAAACGTCCTTCGGTAGATGCATTCAAGGTCGACAATCACGATATGAACATTGATATTGTGGTAGAAAACACTGAAGCTTGTCCCCGTTATGCAGGTGTTGCTATCAAGAACGTAACAGTAAAAGAAAGTCCCGAATGGCTGCAAAACAAACTGCGTCTTATCGGTGTACGTCCTATCAATAATATTGTCGATATTACCAATTACATTCTTCATGCATACGGTCAGCCGATGCACTGCTTCGATGCTGACAAGATTAAAGGCGGTAAGATTGTAGTAAAAACTTGTCCCGAAGGAACTAAGTTCGTTACTTTGGATGAAGTAGAACGTAAGCTTTCCGACCGTGACCTGATGATCTGTAATGCAGAAGAACCGATGTGTATCGCCGGAGTATTCGGTGGACTCGATTCTGGAACTACAGAAACAACAAAAGATGTATTCCTCGAAAGTGCATATTTCCATCCTACATGGGTACGTAAGACTGCACGCCGTCACGGGTTGAGCACAGACTCTTCTTTCCGCTTCGAACGTGGTATCGATCCTAATGGTACTATTTACGCACTGAAAGAAGCAGCCCTGCTGGTAAAAGAACTTGCCGGCGGTGAGATTGCATCCGAAATAAAAGACAACTATCCTGCACCTATAGCAGACTTCCCGGTAGAGCTTTCTTATGAATATACTAACGCTTTAATCGGAAAAGTTATTCCGGCAGAAACAATCAAGAGCATTGTAACCAGCCTCGAAATGAAGATCACTGGTGAAACACCCGAAGGACTGTCATTGCTGGTACCGGCATATCGTGTAGATGTTCAGCGTCCGTGCGATGTAATAGAAGACATTCTTCGTATCTATGGCTACAACAATGTAGAAATACCTACATCTGTGAAGTCAAGCTTAAGCGTAAAAGGCGATGTAGACAAGTCTGTAAAACTTCAGAATCTTGTTTCAGAACAGCTGGTTGGTTGTGGATTCAATGAAATAATGAACAACTCTCTTACTGCTGCTACTTACTACGAAGGTCTGGAAACTTACAAGCCTGAAAATCTGGTACAGTTGATGAATCCATTGAGCAACGACCTTAACGTAATGCGTGCTACACTGTTGTTCGGTGGTTTGGAAAGTATCCAGCACAACGCTAACCGTAAGAATGCTGACCTGAAGTTCTTCGAATTCGGTAACTGCTATCACTTCAATGCTGAAAAGAAGAATCCGGAAAAAGTTCTTGCTGCTTATTCAGAAGAACTGCATTTAGGCTTGTGGATTACCGGTAAGCGTGTAAGCAACTCTTGGGCACATCCTGATGAAAACACTTCTGTATACGAGTTGAAAGCATACGTATTGAATATCTTCCGTCGTCTGGGAGTAAACTTCGGTGGACTGGTTTTCGGAAACCTGACCGACGATATTTATTCTGTAGCTATATCAGTACATACACGTGGAGGTAAATTGCTAGCAACTTTCGGTGTGCTGCATAAGAAAATACAAAAAGCCTTTGATATCGACAACGAAGTTTATTATGCTGACCTGAACTGGAAAGAACTGATGAAAGCTATCAAGAACAATACAGTAGCTTATAAAGAAATCTCTAAGTTCCCGGCAGTAAAACGTGACCTTGCTTTGCTGATCGACAAGAAGGTACAATTTGCCGAAATCGAAAAGATAGCTTACGAAACAGATAAGAAATTACTGAAGAGCGTAGAACTGTTCGACGTTTACGAAGGTAAGAATCTGGAAGCCGGCAAGAAGAGTTATGCGGTAAGCTTCATGCTTCAGGATGAAAATGCTACACTGAACGACAAGCAGATTGACAAGGTAATGCAGAAGCTGATTGCTAACTTGCAGAACAAGCTGGGTGCCAAACTGAGATAATTAAGAAAATAACAATTATAAAAAACATATTAAAACATAAATCCAATGGGAAGAGCGTTTGAATATAGAAAAGCTACTAAGCTGAAAAGATGGGGTCACATGGCCAAAACATTTACAAGACTGGGTAAACAAATTGCTATTGCTGTAAAAGCTGGCGGTCCGGAACCGGAAAATAACCCGGCATTACGTTCAGTTATCGCAACTTGTAAGCGCGAAAACATGCCGAAGGATAATGTCGAACGCGCAATCAAGAACGCAATGGGTAAAGACCAGAGCGAATACAAAGGAATGACATACGAAGGATACGGTCCTCACGGAGTTGCTGTATTTGTTGATACACTGACAGACAATACAACACGTACCGTTGCTGATGTTCGCTCAGTATTCAATAAATTCGGTGGTAACTTAGGTACAACTGGTTCATTGGCTTTCTTGTTCGATCACAAATGTGTCTTCACATTCAAGAAGAAAGATGGTGTAGACATGGAAGAACTGATTCTCGATCTGATTGACTACAACGTAGAAGACGAATTCGATGAAGATCCGGAAGAAGGTACAATTACTATCTATGGTGATCCGAAGAGCTACGCAGCAATTCAGAAGCATCTGGAAGAATGTGGTTTCGAAGATGTAGGTGGTGACTTTACATACATTCCTAACGACTTGAAGGATGTAACTCCTGAACAGCGTGAAACCATCGACAAGATGATAGAACGTCTGGAAGAGTTTGATGACGTTCAGACTGTATATACAAACATGAAACCTGAAGAGGTAGAAGAATAATATTACCCATCATTTCATTCCGGATAAAGCGGCAGAGCAGGCAGTGAGAACAGCCATTATAAGAATGCCCGGCTTTGTCCGGAATGTTTTTTTATAGCAGCAAAAACTTCAACATCATGAAAATAAATTACAGAACACAAGGTACATGCAGCAGTAATATCGAGATAGAGGTAGAAAATGACATCATCACAGACGTACATTTCACAGGAGGCTGCAACGGAAATCTGAAAGGAATCAGTTCTCTTGTCAAAGGAATGAAAGTAGACGATGTAATCAGCCGGTTAGAAGGAATTCATTGCGGCAACAAATCTACTTCCTGCCCCGATCAGTTATGCAAGGCATTGCGTGCCATGAAAGCATAATACACAGCAATCTGCAATTATAAATACATCTCCACTTCTCATGAATATTTTGATTATCAACGGAAGCCCGCGTATTCACGGAAATATCTCTGCCATGCTGGATGCCATTCGCGAGGAAGCAGAACAAAGAGGAGCAGAAGTCACTACCGTCTTAGCTTCCCGATTGCAGGTAAAACCCTGTACCGGCTGTATGACCTGCCGTAAAACCCACCATTGTGTATTGCCCGAAGACGATGCACAGTGCGTACTTGCTGCCATAAAAAGCTGCGATGTGCTGGTTGTAGGAGCACCCTGCTATTGGGGAAATATGCCCGGGCAGTTGAAAATCATCTTCGATCGTATCGTATACGGCATGATAGGAGAAGATACCCGTGGGCTGCCTCTGCCGCTTCATAAAGGCAAAAAAGCCATATTAATAAGTACAAGCACTACACCTTTCCCTTTCAATATCCTGTTTGGGCAAAGCCGTGGCGCAATAAAAGCTATGCGTGAGATCTTAAAATGGAGCGGTTTCAAAGTCGTATCGGCTGTTGAACTTGGTGGAACCAGACAGCATCCGGCAGGAGAGAAAGTGCTGAACCGTTGCCGGAAAGCAATTAAAAAATGCATGTAAATATGGCAGAGACTGGCAACTCCCACAATCTTCGCAACAGACTTCTTGGGCGAATCCACGAAAACGACATTCATGAGTTGTGTCATGTTATCCAGTGCTGCGAAGATCATTCCTTACTCGAACAGCTTTACACTCTGCTCTTCGACAGCGAGAAAAGAGTTGCTGATAATGCAGCCTGGCTGTTCACTCATCTCGATGCAGTCCATCAAGGCTGGTTATACCCCAAATGCGACGAACTGATGCAAGAAGCCATGAGTACATCCAGCGAAACAAAGCGCCGGTTACTGCTTACGCTGCTTGCAACCCAGCCATTATGTGAAGACAATCTCCGTACCGACTTTCTCGATTTCTGCATGAACCAGATAATATCTTCCGAAAGCTCTGTAGGAGTCCGGGCGCTAAGCATGAAGCTTTCCTATCTTCTATGCAGATTATATCCCGAGCTTCTGGCAGAATTCAGTTCCGCACTCGAAATGCTGGACGATACCTCCCCGTTAACTCCCGCCTTGAGAGTTGCCAGAAAGAACATTCTGAAAAAGATACACTGAAAACAGATATACACCTTTATCGTTCTTTTCTTGTGAATGAAGAGAAAAATCCTTATCTTCAGGCAGTTGGTTAAATGTATGCTGCTATGGGAACTTTAGGATGTATAAACGATATGATGCAGCGCGATAAGGAAAACCGCGAACTGCGAAAAGTCGGAAAAAAACGTATGAGCGAAACTCATGGTCGTTTGCTGGGACTTACCGGCAAGCGTTGTTCGTCCGACATTTCACCCGAAAAACTAGAACAGATTCAGACCGAAACAGAAGTACGGACTGCGTGGGAACAAAAGAGTTATTTCCGGGGAAAGTTAATATTTATTACCATTGTAACTGTGGCTTCTCTATTGGTATGGCTGGTGATTTTGTGGCTTTCGTAGAGAGTGCTGTTTTGTGATTCCGATATTTTACTTTCTTTTTGTAAGTATTCCTTCTATTTATTCAACAGGCTGTCCGAAGAAAATTCCCCTTCCGTCAGTAATATAAGGAGATTTTTATTCGTTTTTCACTCTTGAAAGATGCTTTATGGCAGTAAATGAGGCAAAGAAAGACGGTGAAAAAACAGCGAAAACATGCTGAAAGATTAATGAAAAGATGCCGGAAAAAAATAAAAACTTCCTGATGTTTTTCCTCTATTCCCATATTGCGGCGAAAAGTATCCTGTATGGATACTCCGGAAAGACCTTTTTTATCTCTTAAAGACATTCAATCACTGTTTTTCTTTTAGCAGAAAGTCAGTTTTTATAGGTCCATTTTCTTTAAAAGCAATCTGCTGAGGCACTATCGGAAAAATACATCTGCCAGTTTAGCTGCTTTGCTTGCTTTCTGAAAAAAATCTGCCTTATGAGAATCAGAAATAAATTCCAGCACCCCGGGGAGTAACCGAAAAAGAGATTCTCAAAAGGCAGAAATGTCATTTTGACAAAAAGTAAATTGATATGGATGATATAAATTGTAGCTGTCTGACAGGAAGTGTATGCAATTATTTTTATCAATATCCTTTCTTGTTGTGAGGCTGAGCTATCCGGTAACTTATATACGTTTTTCCTCTTCTTATTTTAAAGAGTAATTCCTGTCTGTCTTTCCTGGTCATTTTCGAGTGAATATTTACACAAAATTCGTACGTTTCACCCTTTTTCAAGTCAGGAAGGAGGAGCTTGCTTACCCTCTTGTTTTTGTAATATACATAAAAAAATGCTTTTTTGAGCTTCTTTTCGTCGTTGTTGCAGACTTTTATTTTCAGTCTTTTTCCCTCAGGCAACGTTCCGAATACGGGCGGATAAATTGCAACTTCGTCCAGCCGGTGATTTTCATCGTTTGTCTCTACTACCTCAAAATAACTTTTACACGATACATTTTGGGCATATAGTCCGCTTCCGCAGCATATAGCCAGCAGGAAAGCAAGTAATAATATTCCTTTTTTCATTTTTTGTGTCCTATTTGTTCTTGCCTATGTCTGTTTGTATAAACTGCCTTAAAGTTAAAAATAATATTGGTTTGTTGTAACAGGTTTTAGCTTTCCTCTTGCTCTTTTAAGCGTTTTTTTAAGACTGTTTGCTTTTGTTTCACAGAGGCGGAATCGAGAGAAAATTACTATATTCGCACTCATTCAGTCAAGGATGATATAAACCTTGCATTATTTCGATATACAATAGTAAAAAAATGAGACTTACATATATTTTTCACAGTGGCTTTGCCATCGAAACAGATCGGTGCATGCTGGTATTCGATTACTGGATGGATCCGTCCGGCGTTATGCCGCAACTGCTGAAGACATCGAAACCGATGTACGTATTCTCCAGCCACTTCCACGAAGACCATTTCAACCGGCAAATCTTTGCGTGGCGGCAGACGAAACCCGACATCGTTTACATTCTCTCGAAAGACATCCTGAAGCACCGCCGCGCACAGAAGGAAGAGGCCGATGCCTGGCTCGCCAAAGGTGCCACATGGGGCGACGGACTGGTTCATGTTACGGCAACCGGAAGTACCGACAGCGGTGTGTCGTGGATCGTGGAAACCGACGGCAAGCGCATCTTCCATGCCGGCGACCTGAACAACTGGTACGCCCGCTTCCTGACCGACGACTATCACGGCGGACTGGTGTATAGTGCCGAAACGGGAACTGACGTGAATCCCGAAAAGGAAGAGAAGCGCTTTTTAGGGGAACTGAAAGATATCCGGAAAATAACGGACAGTTTCAGCGTAGCCATGTTTCCAGTAGACGGTCGTATCGGTAACGGCTATACCCGTGGCGCCCGTCAGTTTATCGACATGTTTCGGGTAGGATTACTTGTTCCCATGCACTTTGTGGCAAGCGGATTTGAGTCGGCCTGGCGCATGAAAGAGTTTGCAGATGCCAAGAATATCCCTTTCTGGTGCATCGGTCGGGAAGGAGAAAGTATCGAATTTTAAAGGAAAAATAGTTAACAGAATAAGATGAAGCGGATAGAAGTTGTAGCGGCAGTAATTTGTCGCGAAGGAAAGTATTTTGCTACCCAGCGAGGCTATGGCGAGTTTAAGGACTACTGGGAATTTCCCGGCGGAAAGATCGAAGCAGGCGAGAGCCGGGAGGAAGCCTTGAAACGCGAGATACGGGAAGAGCTGGATACGGAAATCAGTGTCGATTCCTTCCTCACCATAGTAGAATGTGATTACCCTGCCTTTCATCTCACGATGCACTGCTTTCTGTGTTCCGTTCGTTCCGGTCATCTGGTACTGAAGGAGCACGAAAATGCTGCCTGGCTGAGCTGGGAGGAGCTGGGTTCTGTGGACTGGCTGCCGGCGGATGTGGAGGTGGTGAAGAAGTTGGTGGAGGATGAAGTGATGTTAAAATAATAGTAGAAAGGTAAGAGGTAATGCCTTAAATCTTTATATCTTTGTCAGTATTAATATAAAGAGCAGAGAATGTCGATGTTGACTGAAGTGATTTTCTGTAAAGTGTTGAAATTTGATAAATGAGAAGAGGATTATATGAAGGCTCCGAAGCAATTCAATAATATCACGGAACGTGTAATAGATGATTTAAGGCAGACATTGGCGTCAGGCAATAGCCAAATATCTATTGCGGCAGCCAGCTTTTCGATTTATGCCTATGAGGCATTGAAAGAAGAGCTGGAGAAGGTGGAATGTGTAAATTTTATTTTTACGTCACCTACATTTACTACTGATAAGACTGAAAAGCAGAAGAGAGAATTCTATATTCCAAAACTGAATAGAGAAAGAAACCTTTTCGGATCTGAATTTGAGATCAGATTGCGTAATCAGTTGACGCAACGCGCCATTGCACGGGAATGTGCAGACTGGATTCGGAGAAAAGCCCGATTCAAGACAAATGTCACACATGGTTCCATGAATTCCTTTCTTAATGTAAAGACAGGTGACGAAACCTATACTTATATGCCTTTCAATGAGTTTACTACTACAGAGTTGGGACTTGACAGAGGAAACAATCTTTGTCCGATGGTAGTGGGAATGCCAGGGTATAGTGCTACAGATATGTTCTTGAAAAACTTTACTGAACTTTGGAAAGACAAAGAAAAGTTTCAGGATGTGACTGATAATGTCATTGAAAACATTGAAACGGTATACAAGGAAAATGCTCCAGCTTTTATTTATTTCATTACGTTGTATAATATCTTCAATGAGTTTTTGGAAGACATCAGCGAGGATGTATTGCCCAATGAGGCAACAGGATTTAAGAATAGCGTAATTTGGAATAAACTATATAATTTTCAGCGTGATGCGGCTTTGGCTATTATCAATAAACTGGAAAAATACAATGGATGTATTTTGGCCGACAGCGTAGGATTGGGTAAAACATTTACGGCTCTTGCAGTGATTAAATATTACGAAAACCGCAACCGGAATGTGTTGGTGCTTTGTCCTAAGAAATTGAATGATAACTGGCAGACCTTTCGTTCCAATTATAAGAATAATCCGGTTTTGAATGACCGTTTGCGTTACGATATATTATTTCATTCCGATTTGTCTAGGGACAAAGGATTAAGCAACGGACTTGATCTGGAGCGTGTGAACTGGGGAAACTATGATTTAATTGTAATCGATGAAAGTCATAATTTCCGCAATGGCGGACGTTTTGATAATGAAGATGAAGACGATGATTTCAAGGAAAATCGTTATGCTCGGTTGATGAATAAAGTCATTCGCAGCGGAGTAAAGACAAAAGTGCTCATGCTTTCGGCTACACCGGTCAACAATCGTTTCAGTGATTTGAAAAATCAGTTGCAGTTGGCGTATGAAGGAAAAGCTGAAAATATCAATGACCTGTTGGATACGAGCAAGAATATAGACAGTATTTTCAGAGAGGCTCAGACAGCCTATTCCAAATGGGCAAAACTACCTCCGGAAAAGAGAACAACAGAGAAACTGGTAGATTCATTAAGTTATGATTTCTTCCAGTTGCTTGATGCAGTTACCATAGCCAGAAGCCGAAGCCATATCATTAAGTATTACAACACGAATGATGTGGGCAAATTTCCTGAACGTTTGTCACCTATATCACGCAGACCTAAGCTTACGGATTTGAACGATGCTATTATTTTTGCGGATATAGCGGAAATGCTTAACGGATTGAATCTTTCTATATATACACCTTCTTTGTTTATTTTTGAGAGTGAAAAAGGCAATTATGGAATAGATTATGAAGGCGAGGGACTCACTGTAGATGGCCGTGAAAAAGGTATTCGGAAATTGATGGCTATCAACCTGTTGAAGCGTCTGGAAAGTAGCGTGAACTCTTTCCGTCTGACATTGACAAGAATTCGTGATTTTATAAATGATTCTATAACTGCTATTGATAAATTCCAGGAAAGCGGTGCAGATACAATAGATGTAACTGATTTTTCAGAGGATTTTGATACTGAAGATAATGAAAATGATCCGTTTGTAGGCCGTAAATCAAAAATCAATCTTCGGGACATGGATTATGTTAGTTGGCGGCGTGATTTGAAGGCTGACCAGGAAGTTCTGGAACTGCTTATTCTTATGCTGAAGGATATTACACCGGAACATGATATGAAATTGCAACAGCTGGTAGCAGACTTGAAAAACAAGTTTGAACATCCAATCAATGGTAGCAATAAGAAAGTGCTGATATTTACAGCATTTGCCGATACAGCTAATTATCTGTATGAACAGCTTTCCGGCAGGATTCTGAACGATTGTGGACTACATACAGCTCTGATAACCGGCAGTACGGAAGGGAAATGTACGTTGCCGAAACTGAAATGTACGTTCAATGATATATTAACCTACTTCTCTCCTTTGTCAAAAGACCGGGATGCCATTCATCCGAATGATACAAGAGAAATAGATGTACTGATTGCAACCGACTGTATCAGTGAAGGACAGAACTTACAGGACTGTGATTATCTGATTAACTACGATATACACTGGAATCCAGTACGCATCATTCAGCGTTTTGGCCGAATAGACCGTATCGGAAGCAAGAACGATGTGATCCAGTTGGTGAATTACTGGCCGGATATGGAACTGGATGATTACATCAAGCTGAAAGGTCGTGTAGAAAGCCGAATGAAAGCAACTGTTATTACCAGTACAGGGGATGATAATCTGTTATCAGCTAATGAAAAAGGCGATTTGGAGTACCGTCGCAACCAATTGAAGAAATTGCAGAATGAAGTGGTAGATATTGAGGATATGGATACAGGTGTCAATATCATGGATTTGGGACTGAATGAGTTTCGTCTGGATTTATTGGCTAATCTGAAAGAGTATCCCAATATGGATTTGACACCGTTTGGGATGAGTGCTGTGGTCAATGCTTCCGAACTGGTAGAACCGGGCGTGATGTATGTGCTGAAAAATAAGAACAACGGTGTGAACATTGACCGTTCCAATCTGTTGCATCCGTTTTATATGGTTTATCTTTCGCATACAGGAACCGTTATCTGCGACCATCTGTCACCTAAAAAACTGCTTGACAAGATGCGTTATGCCTGCAAAGACAAGACAGAACCTGATAAGATGCTTTGCAAGCAGTTCAACAAGGAAACACGTGATGGAAAGAATATGCGTCATTACAGCGACCTGCTGCAATCGACCATAGAGAGTATTATCACAGTGAAAGAAGAGAGTGATATAGAAAGCCTTTTCTCTGTAGGTGAAACAAGTGCTTTGACCTATAACATTAAAGGACTGGATGATTTTGAATTGATTTGTTTTTTAGTGATTAAGTAAGTCATGGATAACATACTGAATTTCCCATCCACAACAATAGTCAATAAGCCTGTACCAAAGAATGCATTTTATGGAAGAAGTAGTGATTCTTCTTTGCGTGAATTTCTGACACGAGAGTTTGAAGGTATTGTATGGCTGTATAAGCTTGCACCTGCGACACTCAATGTAGAAGATGGTGAATATGTACATGAGATTGATGTGTTCTATTGCAGGATGAAAGAAGACAAATACAGTATTAAGCCTTTCTGTGTAATGGATGAGTTGTTACCACGGCATACGGTTTTCATTATTGAGTACGGTGGAAAGTTTGATTTACTGATGCATCATAAAGAAATGTCAGTTGTTCATGTAGAACAGAAATGGAAGTGTGGTATTGGCGAATTGAAACGGGATATAAGAATTGAAACTGATATTTTGAATATCCAGGGACAGTCTATGGATGCCGTTTATAACGGTTTGCTCAGCCAAATATCAGGATTATCAGCATCTACAAAAGAAGAATATAAAGAACAGGTTGATGTACGTAAACAGATAGAAAGTATTCAGAAACAGATTATGACACTGCAAAAAAGAATAAAGGCTGAAAAGCAGTTTAATCGACAAATGGAATTGAATACAGAGGTGCGTCAACTAAGGAAAGAAATATCATTACTAACTGATAAATTAAAAAAGAACAATATAAATTCTGAGATCAATTAAAGATGGATTCACATTTAGAAGATATTGGAGTGGGAATAATTATTATCGCCACATTTTTAATTGCCGCCACTGTGCATATAGAATTATTACCTATAAGTTGTGTATTAGGATTTTTAATGATATGTCCATTATTATTTATACTTAGTAAAACAAAATACGGATATAAACATAAGTGGGTTATAATATTATTATGTTTATTTATTATTGCTGTCCATTTAGTATTAATAACCTTTATTTAGAATTGTTTGATATAGATAATATGGTCGCATTATTGTATATAATTAGGACTATATAATCATTGTGCAAGATATAAAATAACGATATTTGAAAAATATATAATCATGAAACCCAATAAATTAGAATTGAGTTCAGTTGACGGAACACAACTGAATTTGGAAGCTCTCTATCAGATAGCACCATCCTGTTTTACGGAAGTAAAAGATGATAAAACCGGAGAGCTGCGTCATGTGGTAAATTTCAAGACCTTGCGTCAACTGCTTGGAGATAATGCAGTGGAAGATGCGGACGAAATGTATCAGTTTACTTGGCCGGGTAAACAGGAAGCTCGCCGGGAAGCTGCTCGCCCTACTACAAAGACTTTGCGTCCGGTAGTAGAGGATAGCGTGGATTGGGATTATACACAGAATCTGTATATTGAAGGCGATAATCTGGAAGTTTTGAAATTATTACAAAAGTCCTATATGGGTAAAGTGAAGATGATTTATATCGACCCTCCATATAATACGGGTAATGACTTTGTGTATGATGATGACTTTGCCCGTTCGCAAAATGAAGAAGAATTAGCTTCGGGTAATGTAGATGAATTAGGGAATCGTTATCGTAAGAACACAGATACTAATGGTCGTTTTCATTCGGACTGGTGTTCGATGATGTATTCACGTCTTATGGTAGCTCGTTCTTTACTTACAGATGATGGGGTGATTTTTATTTCGATAGATGATAATGAGCAGAGAAATCTGAAGAATATTTGTGATGAGATATTTGGTTCATCAAATTTTATAGCTCAGTTAATTTGGGAAAGAGCGTATTCGCCTAAAAATGATGCAAAATACATATCTAATAGTCATGATTATGTATTAATGTATGCTTTAGATTTAGAAAAGTTTACTATAGGACGATTACCTCGAACAGAAGAAGCTAATGCCAGATATTCTAATCCTGATAATGATCCTCGTGGAGTGTGGAAAGCAAGCGATATGTCAGTAAAAACTTATACATCATCGTGTGATTATAAAATAACGACCCCTTCGGGGAAAATAGTAGAGCCTCCAGCAGGGCGCTGCTGGAGTCTCTCAGCGAAAGCTTTCGCTGAGAGACTCCAAGATAATCGTATTTGGTTTGGTCCTAATGGAGATAGTACCCCATCAATAAAACGTTTTCTTTCTGAACTGAAATATGAAGGAATGGCACCAACTTCTATCTTATTTTATAAGGAGGTTGGTCATAGCCAAGAAGGAGCTAAAGAGGTTGTTTCTTTGTTTGGTAATAAGGGAGTTTTTGATGGCCCTAAACCTGTAAGATTGTTAGAAAGATTAATCACATTGGCTAATTTGAAGTCAGATTCTATTGTTATGGATTTCTTTTCTGGTTCAGCTACAACTGCTCATGCTTTGATGAAAGTTAATGCAGAAAAACAAACTAGTTACAAGTTTATTCTTGTACAGTTACCCGAGGAGGTAAGCGAAACTAAAAAAGAACAAGGTTATAAAACTATTTGTGGAATCGGAAAAGAACGTATCCGCCGTGCCGGAAAGAAAATCAAGGAAGAATCCCCATTGACAACCCAAAACCTTGACACAGATTTTCGTGTATTCCGCTTGGCGGACAGCAATTTTGAAGAAGTAAAGAAAGCACCTGGAGAATACGACCAATCGCAGCTTGACCTTTTCCTCAATAACGTAAAGAGTGACCGTACAGACCTCGACCTTTTGTTTGGAGCTATGCTCAGTTGGGGTGTACAACTATCTTTGCCTATGACCAGTGAAGAAGTGGATGGAAAGATGATTTATTCTGTTAATGATGGTGACCTTGTAGCTTGCTTTGCAGATGATATTACGGAAAATATCGTAAGAGCCATGGCTGACAAACAACCGCTCCGTGTATTGTTCCGTGACAGTTGCTTTGCCCGTGACGATGCAAAAATCAATGTGTTCGAAACCCTGAAACAGTTATTGGACTGGAGTGAGGAAGAAGCCATAAAAAATATCAAGGTTATATAAAGTGTTGAGGTATGGAAGAAAATAAGATGATTATTTATACCTCTATTGACGGTCAGACCAGGATTGATGTCAGACTGGAGGATGAAACACTTTGGCTTACTCAGGCACAGATGTGTGAACTGTATCAGACGAGCAAGTCGAATGTGAGTGAACACATCAAACATATCTTTGAAGAAGGAGAATTGGAGGAAAATTCAGTTGTTCGGAAATTCCGAACAACTGCTTCAGATGGAAAATCATATAATACTACATACTATAATCTGGATATGATTATAGCACTTGGTTATCGTATCAAGTCTGTAATAGCCACTCGCTTTCGGCAATGGGCAACACAAAGGCTGAAAGAATACATGATAAAAGGCTTTACACTGGACGATGAGCGGTTGAAAAAGTTGGGTGGCGGTGGTTATTGGAAGGAATTGCTGGAACGCATACGTGATATCCGTGCCACAGAAAAGGTGTTCTACCGTCAGGTGTTGGAAATATATGCTACAAGTATAGATTATGATCCTCGTGCTTCCGTAAGCCAGGAGTTCTTTAAAAAAGTACAGAATAAAATTCATTATGCGGTTCACGGACATACGGCTGCTGAACTGATTGTGGAGCGTGCCGATGCCGAAAAGGATTTTATGGGTTTGCTGACGTTTAAGGGTACTCAACCTACATTGGCAGAAGCAAAGACGGCCAAGAATTATCTGGACGAAAAAGAACTTCGCGCAATGGGACAACTGGTTTCCGGATATCTGGACTTTGCGGAGCGTCAGGCAGACCGTGAACAACCCATGACAATGAGTGACTGGGCAAACTATCTTGACAGAATCCTGACCATGTCGGGAGAACAGTTATTGCAAGATTCCGGTAAAGTGTCGTACACAGAGGCTATGGAACATGCTACGAACGAGTACCGTAAATACAAACAACGAACCATCAGTGACGTAGAACAAGATTATCTTGATGCTATCCGTATGTTGGACAACTTGAAAAAAAAGAAGAATCAGAATGAAACTGAAATATAAGCACCAACGCTTTCAGGCTGATGCAGCCAAAAGTGTGACAGATATATTTACCGGTCAGCAATATTGTGATAGTGCCGATTTTCTGATAGACCAGGGTAAGAATAAAGGAGTGTTTGATTTGACGGGTTTTGGCAATCAGAAGTTGATGCTTGACCGGGAGTCAATTACTGAGAATCTGAGACAAATTCAGATGAACTGGGGGCTTAGACCTGTAGATTATCTACAAGGGGATATTACTAATCCTATGTTTACCATCGAAATGGAAACCGGTACGGGTAAGACTTATACATACATTAAGACGATGTATGAGCTGAACAAGTTGTATGGCTGGAATAAGTTTATCATAGTAGTACCCAGCATTGCTATTCGTGAAGGTGTGCAGAAAAGTTTTGAGACCATGCAGGAGCACTTTGCCACAGAATATGGTAAGCGTATCCAGTTCTTTGTCTATAACTCCAAACAGCTTTCCAAAATAGATAGTTTTGCAAGTGATAGCGGATTGCATGTGATGATTATCAATACGCAGGCATTCAACAGTTCCATGAACGAAGACAAGAATCTGGAAGGACGCAGTGGTGATGCTGCTGCACGTATTATATTCTCCAGACCTGATGAGTTTGGTAGCCGAAGACCTATTGATATATTGGCTCAGACAAATCCGATTATGATTATTGACGAGCCGCAAAGTGTTCTTGGTGCAAATAAGACAAACGCTACAAGAAAAGGAATTGCGAAGTTTCATCCTTTGTTCACTTTACTGTATAGCGCAACCCATAGGAAAGATGATGTGTACAATATGGTGTACCGGCTGGATGCGATGGATGCCTACAACCGTAAGTTGGTGAAGAAGATTGAAGTAAAAGGTATATCACAAAAAGGCTCAACGGCTACAAATGGTTTTGTCTATCTGGATGAAATTGTAATAGGAAAAGGTAATCCGCAAGCCCGTATTTCGTTTGATGTAAAAACAGCCAATGGTTTCAAGCAAGCAACGAGATTGGTGGGTGAAGGATTTAATCTTTATGAACAAAGCGGTGAACTGGCTGAATATGATAATCATTTCATTGTTGAACGCATTGATGGAATAGATGGTTCTGTCCGTTTCCTGAATGGCATAACTCTTTATGAGGGTGATGCTATTGGAAAAGTAAATGAGGATGTGCTTCGCAGGATTCAGATACGTGAAACTATTCGCACTCATATTGAGAGAGAAAGAGAATTGTTCCATAAAGGAATTAAAGTGCTTTCACTCTTCTTTATTGACCATGTAAATAGCTATCGTATTTATGACAAAGACGGTACAAGCAACGGTAAATTCGCTGATATGTTCGAAGAAGAATACAAAAATGTAATTGAGGAAATGCAGCCGCGTTTCTCTGATGAAGAATATGTACGATATCTGAATAAGTTCCCAGCAGAAAAAGTACACCAAGGATATTTTTCTCAGGATAAAAAGGGGATAGCCGTTGATTCAAAAGAAAAAGAGGGAGATAATGAAATACGTGCATACGATTTGATTATGAAGAATAAGGAGCGGCTGTTGAGTTTTGAGGAACCGGTACGCTTTATATTCTCTCACTCTGCCCTGAAAGAAGGTTGGGATAACCCGAATGTATTCCAGATTTGTACATTGAAAGATACCGGCAGCGAAATAAAGAAGCGTCAGGAAGTTGGCCGTGGTATGCGTCTTTGTGTAAATAAGAATGGTGAGCGCCAGGATCAAGATGTGTTGGGTGATGGTGTGTTCGATGTCAATATTCTGACGGTGATAGCCAGCGAAAGCTATGAGCATTTCAGTAAGCAGCTTCAGAGTGAGCTCGCTGAAGATGTGGCAGACAGGCCTGTTCAAGTAACGGCGCATTTGTTTGAAGACATTGTAATGGTATCTTCAGACGGTAAAGAGATAAAAATCAACCGTGAATTGGCGTGTGAAATTCATGAGGAGCTTATCAGTAATGGCTATGTGAAGAAAGGCAAACTTACAGAGAAGTACTTCAATGACAAGAAATCCGGAACTATTGATTTGGGAGAAGAACTGAATCCAATTAAAGCCGGAATACTTGGCAGACTTGATACCATCTTTAACCCGGATAGCATGAAACCGGACAATGCACGTAAGCCAAAAGTTGCCACATTTAGAGAAGATTTGTTCAAAGAAAAGTTCACAGAAGTCTGGAAACGTATCAATGTGAAGACTTACTATAAAGTGGATTTCAGTACAGATGAATTGATAAAGAAGGCCATAGAAAGTATTGACAAACATCTGAGTGTTACAGAAATACGAATTGTAATAGAGGGTGGTTCATTAGAAAATATCCGCGACAAGGAGTCTTTACAGGCTGGAGTAGCCATGACGGCAGGAAAGACACGCACAATCCGTGTTTCGGAAGCTGTTGGTAATAGTGTTCGCTATGATTTGGTAGGTGATTTGGTAAATGCAACCGGATTAACACGAAAAACCATAGTGGAAATATTAAAGGGCATAAAACCAGCAACTTTTGCTCAGTTTAAAATGAATCCGGAAGAATTCATTATAAAGACTGCAAATATCATTAATGATGCCAAAGCTATAGCTGTTATCCAGAAAATAGCATACGAGCGTAGTACGAACACTTATGATATGGATATTTTCACAGAAAGTACCATTAGAGGTAAACTAGGGATTAATGCATTGGAAAGTGCTAAATCTCTATATGATATTGTAGTTGTCGATAGTCTGGGTATTGAGAAAAATTTTGCAGAAGCATTGGAAAAAGAGGATGCAGTGGAAGTATATACCAAACTGCCACGTGGATTCTATATCAATACACCTATGGGACACTATAATCCGGACTGGGCTGTTGCATTTAAGGAAGGCACTGTGAAGCATATATATTTCATTGCTGAAACTAAAGGTAATGATTGGCAGGAATCACAACTTAAAGGTTCTGAGGATGCAAAGATCGAATGTGCACGCCGCCATTTTGCAGCGATAAGTGATAGTAAAGTGGTTTATGGAGTAGCAAAAGATTATCAGAGTTTATATAACCTTGTGACGAAATAGTCACGAGGTTATATCCTTTTAATTGTCGATGAAATATGGAATTTAATTCAAAAGTGGAATATTGGGTATGGAAGAATAGTGAAAATGCTCCATATAGAGGATATTATGCTATAGATGGAGATGCATGTTTTAATTACCCTATAAATGATATCAGAGCATTAATCGAGAATAGGTATTTAATAAAGAAAGAAAAAGGGCGTTTTGACGTTAACGTAGCAATAAACTTTGCATATACTATTTTTAATAAATGTTTTGATGTGAAAGATTGTGATTTCTGTTATGACTTCGGATTATATAATAATTGCGAATACAATAATAGGGTAATAATAGAAAGAAATAAGTTTAAAAAAATATTTGATATTTCTAATTCACACTTCAATAATGATAATATAATTCCAGTATCTATTTCTTACAATGAATTTTCATTGAAAGCAAAATTTGATGAAATATCATCAAATAGGGAAATAATTGTTGAAAAATGTATTTTTTCAGATGAAGTAGATTTTAGTGATTGCACATTCCGTAAGAAAATCGTAATAAAAGATTGTGTCTTTAAAAAAGGAATAATTTTTAATAGAACTTACTTTGTTAATGGTTTTTCATTTATAAACAATGATGTATGTGGATGTATAAATTTTGAGAATTGTGCTTTTGGAGGGAAGATTAAAATATTTCATAGCAAAGGTGAAATCTATGAGATAAATTTTACTGCATCCGTTATTAAAGGACTTTTAGAATTGAATAGTTTAAGAAGTGGTATTTTTTTGTCAGAGGATTCATCTATCAAACTTAATAATATATTTGTTGAACCTAATGGTTATCTAATTATACGTAATATAAATGAGAAACATAAATTCACTGGTATAATTAATTTTACTGATGCTAATTTGTTAGGAAATGTTGTTTTGAAAAATATTTATCTAAAAAGATTCTTATTGACAAATGCGGTAATGGTAGGAGGCTTTTTTACAGAACATTTATATTTTAAGGAAGAGTCAGATAGCCAAACATATGTACGATTGAAAGATGAAGCTCTAAAAAATAACAATTCTATAAAGGCCATGCAATATAGAGAAAAGGAAATGTTATCATACAGTAAAGAACTGAACGCACAAATATCTTATGATAATATTGGAACATGGCTTACAGATAAATCCGTATTGTTCTTGAATACCATATCTAATAAGAATGGATTAAGTTGGTTAAGGGGTATTATTTTTACGATTTCGTGTGCTATAATTTTTTTCTGGGTAATAAATTTTTTGGGCATTGAAAATGATTATCCCCGTTTTTTTGTTTTAGATTTGAAAACATTCCATTTTGAAGGAATCGGGGAAATTTGGAAGAGATTTTTGAATATGTTTTATTTAATTGATTTTAAAGAAAAATTTCAAGGAACTGAATTAAATGCAATTGGTGAAACCGTATTCTTTGCATCAAAAATCTTTATAAGTTATGGTATTTATCAAACTATAGTGGCCTTTAGAAAATTCAGTAAATAGATTTTATTAATATGATCAGTTGATTATTGGTTATAAACAAAAAAACTTTATTTCATTTTAAGCAAGTGATGTATGAAAGTACAAAATTACTTTTGTTGGTAAGAATACGGGTAAAAGACTCTATAGAAAGGATAGGGTTCTGAGAACTATTCAGAAATTATTAAATTTGTATATCTTTATGGTTTTGAAACACCTGAACAGCAGAAAGAACGAGCTATTCGAATTTCTCGAATAGTTAAAAATCAGGATAAAAATGGGAATTGATTATCATTTCCAAAATGAGGAATAGAAAAAGAAGAAAAACTGATTTTGGAAATGACAAATGGAAATGATATAATTAATTCGTTGATTTTCAGGAGTTGTATCAGCTCCAAATCAATGAATTAAAAGAGATAAGACAAAAAGAAATACACATCAGTATGCTAAAGGTACATCAGGTTGAAGCGGAGGAAATTAGTTTAGGTGTCGGTATAAACAAAATGAGAAATAATAACTTTTATCGTAACTTCTCTCATAGTAACTGTTCGTGAGATGGTTGAAATGTTAGTCCATCACCTGAATATTCTCCCTTATTCCCTTCCATTCTTGTCGGATTTCATTATTTTTGCGATTATTTTGAGAAACACAATCTATGGCAATTTGGGACATATTCACAAAAAATAAAACATCACGCTATGCCATTGTAGACGTGGAGGTAGGACTGAAGGATCATAAAATTCATGATATAGGAGCTCTTCGGCAAGACGGTGCGACTTTTCATAAGGCATCAAAAGAAGAGCTGTTCGATTTCCTGAGGGATACGGATTACCTTTGCGGACACAATATTATTCATCACGATGCTCAGTATCTGTTTTCCGATAAAGCGTGTCGCTGGACGCTGGTCGATACGTTGTATGTCTCACCTTTATTATTTCCGGAACGTCCTTACCATCGGCTGGTGAAGGATGATAAGTTAGTATGCGACCAGATGAATAATCCGGTGAACGATTGTGAGAAGGCACGTGATTTGCTGCTGGATGAAATTGCCCGCTGGAATTCGTTACCTGATGAAATACGGAAAATTTTTGCTTCGTTGTTGAAAGGTAAGGAAGAATTCGACGGCTTCTTTAGTATGGTGAAGGCTGAACGGGTGAGCTGGGGATTGTCTGGACTGATACGCCGTCTGTATGAAGGAAAAATCTGCGAGCATGCCGACGTAGATATGTTGGTCCGGCAGTATCCTTGTGAAATGGCCTATGCGCTGGCACTGATTGATACTACCGATTATCGTTCTGTAACACCGGGATGGGTGCTCCGCAATTATCCGGCTGTGGAATATGTGATGAAACTTTTGCGACATACTCCTTGTTCGGAAGGGTGTACGTATTGTAATAGTCAGCTGGATGTACTTCATAGTTTGAAGGTGTTTTTTGGATATGACCAATTCCGTACGTATGGTGGAGAACCCTTGCAGGAACGGGCGGCCCGGGCTGCTATAGAAGGAAAGCCTTTACTGGCTATCTTCCCGACTGGAGGTGGAAAATCGCTGACCTTTCAGCTGCCGGCGCTCATGGAGGCACGTGCTGTACATGGGCTTACAGTCGTGATTTCTCCGTTGCAGTCACTTATGAAAGATCAGGTGGATAATCTGGCCGACAAGGGAATTACAGATGCTGTAACCATTAATGGTTTGCTGGACCCTATTACACGGGCACTTTCCATTCAAAGAGTACAGGAGGGAGATGCTTCGTTGTTGTATATTGCTCCGGAAATGTTACGTTCGAAGACCATTGAGCGGATTTTGATGATGCGTCATGTAGTAAGATTTGTTATAGACGAGGCTCATTGTTTTTCTTCCTGGGGACAGGATTTCCGGGTAGATTATCTTTATCTTGGAAAATTCATAAAGGAATATCAGGAAAAGAAAGGTTGCAAAAATCCTATACCGGTTTCCTGCTTTACAGCTACGGCTAAACAAAAAGTGGTTCAGGATATTTGTGATTATTTTAAACGGACTTTAAACTTGGACTTAGAGCTGTTTGCTTCTACGGCTTCGAGAACCAACTTGCGCTATTCGGTTATTCATGCAGAGACGGATGAGGATAAGTATGCTAAACTGAGAGAATTGGTGGCGGAGTCTACTTGTCCGACTATTGTATATGTGTCGCGGACACGGCGTACCAAGGAGCTGGCTTTGAAACTGACTCGTGATGGATATAAGGCGTTGCCTTTTAATGGAAAGATGGATTCGGACGAGAAGATTGCCAATCAGGATGCATTTATGAGTGACCAGGTACGTATTATCGTGGCTACGTCGGCTTTCGGTATGGGAGTCGATAAGAAGGATGTGGGACTGGTAGTGCATTACGATATTTCCGATTCGTTGGAAAATTATGTACAGGAAGCTGGTCGGGCCGGACGTGATCCACATCTTAATGCGCGATGTTATGTGCTTTACAGTGATAATGATCTGGATAAGCATTTCATTTTGTTGAATCAGACGAAATTGAGTATTAGTGAAATTCAACAGGTCTGGAAGGCGGTAAAGGACATGACGAAAAAGCGTATGCGGGTGTGTTGTTCTGCTCTGGAGATTGCCCGGAATGCTGGATGGGATGATTCGGTTTCGGATATTGAAACGCGCGTGCGGACAGCTTTGGCTGCATTGGAGCAAAGTGGTTATCTGGAAAGGGGAACCAATGTGCCGCATGTGTATGCTACCGGTATTACGGTGAAGAATATGGATGAGGCCCGAAAGCGTATTACGGCATCAGTCTTGTTTCATAGCGATGAAATAGAAAAGGCTGTTCGGATTATTACTTCATTGATCTCGCAGAAATACATCGCCAAGGCGCAGGATAGTGGGGCTGAATCGAGGGTTGATTATCTGGCTGATATATTAGGATTGACAAAGAAAGAGGTGGTATCTGTAGTAGAGCGGATGCGACAGGAAGGTATATTGGCCGACAGTAAGGATATATCGGCTTATTTACTGGATGCTGGTGATTCGGAGCGAAGAGCAAGGATGTTTCTGGATAGGTTTGCGAAATTGGAACGATATATTCTCAGTCATATCCCGGATGATGCTTTGCGGATATCTTGTAAGCAATTGAATGATAATGCTGTGCATGATGGTATTACGACATCGAAAGAGAAGGATATCCGGACATTGCTTTATTTCCTGACGATTAAAGGATATACTTATAAAAAGGAGGACGCAGTTCATAATATGGAACTTGTCCGTCGTGCTGATATGGAATCGATTATCAGGCGTTTTGAAAAACGGTTGGTGATTAGCCGGTTTGCGGTGGAGTGGCTGTATAAGCTGGTGAAGGATAAAGTAATTGAAGACAGTGATACAGAAAAGACGGCTGTACAGTTTTCAGTCGTGGAATTGCTGAATCAGGTGAAAGCTAATGCTCAGTCTCTTTTGGGCGAACTGGATGATTTACAGCTGGAGGATGTAGAGGAAGCACTTCTGTATCTGTCAAAGATTGGAGCTCTCAAGCTGGAAGGAGGCTTTCTGGTTCTTTACAATGCGATGAATATCAGACGTATCAAGGATAATAAGTCGCGTTACAAACAGGATGACTACCGGATGCTGAACGAATTCTACAAGCAGAAAATTCAGCAGGTACACATTGTGGGTGAGTATGCTAATCTGATGGTAAAGGATTATCAGGCAGCTTTGCAGTATGTGCAGGATTACTTTCAGATGGATTATAAGAAGTTCATTGCCAAATATTTTAAGGGAGAAAGAGTAAACGAGATTCAGCGTAACCTGACCCCGGAGAAGTATAAGCAGTTGTTTGGACAGTTGTCTAAGCGGCAGATGGAGATTATCTCGGACAAGGATTCGCGTTGTATTGTTGTGGCGGCAGGGCCGGGTAGTGGAAAGACTCGTGTGCTGGTGCACAAACTTGCCTCACTGTTACTGCTTGAGGATGTAAAGCATGAACAGTTGTTGATGCTGACTTTCTCTCGGGCAGCTGCTACGGAGTTCAAACAGCGGTTGATGGAGTTGATAGGCAATGCCGCGCATTATGTGGAGATTAAGACATTTCATGCCTATTGCTTTGATTTACTGGGATTGATAGGCAATTTGGATGAGGTGAAGAATGTAGTGGGGAAGGCTGCGGAAATGATTGAACAGGGCGAGGTTGAACCTAATCGGATTGGTAAGACGGTGCTGGTGATTGACGAGGCACAGGATATGGGAGCCGAAGAACATGCACTGGTGCGGGCCTTGATGCATCATAACGAAGAAATGCGTGTAATAGCAGTGGGGGATGATGATCAGAATATTTATGAATTCCGTGGCTCGGATGCCGGATATATGTTTCGGTTGACACAGGAACCTGGAAGCCGGTTTGTGGAAATGACCGAAAATTACCGCAGTGCACGTCATGTAGTGGCTTTTGCTAACGAGTTTGTAAAGACAATTGGCCGCAGAATGAAAACGATGCCTATTATTTCTATGCGGAAGGAGGAGGGATGGGTTGGAGTAACTCATCATCGGTCTGCCTGTATGTATCAACCGCTCGTGGAAGAATTGCTTCAGCATAGGGGAGAAGGTACTACATGTGTACTCACTCAGACAAATGAAGAAGCAGTTATTGTCGTGGCTCTTTTACAGAAACGGGGTATCCGTAGTAAGCTGATTCAGTCGATGGAAGGGCTGTTGTTCTGGAACATGGCTGAAATGAGGTATTTCCTGAAGTACGTGGGAAAACGGGTTAGCACACCTCTGATTCCTGAAGATTTATGGGAGGAGGCTAAGAGTGCTACGTTTGCTGCTTATAATGGTAGTTTAAGCTTAGCGTATGTAAAGCGTTGCATCGAACTTTTCGAGCAGATTAATAAAATGAAATACTTCACTGATTTTAAGGAATTTGTCTTTGAGTCTTCGATGGAAGATTTTTGTGATGTATCGGGATCGGATGTAGTAGTTTCGACTATTCATAAAGCGAAGGGAAGAGAATTTGATGATGTTTATATGTTGATTTCGGATGGTTATTTGAGGGATGATCATTTGATGCGTCGGTATTATGTAGGAATTACCCGAGCTAAAAAACGATTATTTATACATACAAACGGTGATTGCTTTGCGAATATAAGTGCCGATCAGAATTGTATTGACCAGCGAGAGTATGCAATGCCCGAAGAGATTGTATTGCAGCTTTCACATAAAGATGTGTATTTGGGATTTTTCAAGGAGATTAAGCGGGAGGTGTTGGCACTGAAAGGAGGAGACATGTTGTCTTATAAAGACTATACATTGTATGACGTAGCTCAGAGGTCTGTGGCACGGTTGTCACTGAGTATGCAAAAGAAGTTGGCTGAATGGAAGGAACGTGGATATGAGGTGAAGGCTGCTTCTGTGCGGTTTGTAGTGGCGTGGAAGCCTAAAGATGCTCCTAAGGAAGAACCTGAAATAGCTGTTTTATTGGCTGATTTAGTGTTGTCTTTATGAGAATTTGTATTTGTAGTTTTGCTCAAATGTGATATAAATAAAATTGTAGATTGGTGATTTAATTGGTTACTAATCATTTTTATACAGTTCATACATATCTGATATCCATTCTTTCATTGTCTGTCGGAGAGAAGCCGGGGATATAACTTCAATCATTGCACCTGTATGAAGCAATCGCATGATGAAATCGTAGGTAGGAGCAAGATAGACTTCAAAATCGGCATACTCATCGTGCTCTTCCAGCAGTCGTTGACTGGCATGCAGGGGGAGTGATTTCATATAAGGAATATGGTCGTGGTATGCTCTGATGATGATACGTTCCGGTTTTATGTCATTGCCGGTAACAATGCCATAGTAAGTTGAGAAGAATCCGGATGCGGAAAAATCTTTCGGAAGCTTGAATGTGTTGTCTGTCAGTTCCAGACTTTCTATCCGGTCGAGTCCGTAGATTCTGATTTTGTTGTATGAAACATTATGGGCCAGCAGATACCAGCGGTTTTCGAAAAGTTTTACACAATATGGTTCGACTGGGAATGTATAGCTTCTTTTCTTGTTGAATCCGCAATAAGTTATTAGTACAACACGATTCCCTTGCATGGCTTCAAGCAATGTGGCAAGATGACTCTGGGCCGACGGAATCTGGTTCACAATAATTCTGTCTTTCAGCGAAAGGTTTTCGCCGATAAGGTTGCTTATGGCAAAGGAGTCGAGCATCCATTTTTTCAGTTCGTCCTCGTCTATATCTTCCGGATTTTCGATGTAATAGAAGTAGCCTCCCGACCGTTGACAGGAGATGATTATTCCGAATTGTGAGAATATGGCATCTTTCCAGCGATTGAAAGTGGTGCGGCTCAAAGGTTTGTAGTCGCTCAGATCTTTGTTGCGTTCCCAGCGGCTGGAGATTTCTTCGAGAGAGATTTTTCCGGCTCTGCGGATGGTATCAATAAGCCAGATATATTTTTGCAGTTGTGTCATATCCTTTTTTGTTAGTTGCCGTAAAGTTAGCAAATTCTTGGAAACTTGTACCGATAAATGGTACATCCTTTCCATACTTTTGTGGTGTAAACTTAAACAGATATAAAAGATGAGACAGCTTTTCGATAATGAAGATATTTTGCTGGATGAGATACAGCAGAAGGAAGTGTTGCCGAATATTCCGAAGACTCGTGCCAGAAGTATATTGGAAGCATTCGAATATATTGTTGAGCTGGCAAAAGATTCCAGTCTGGATGCAGATTTCTTTGAAAATGCATCGGTCCATATAAAATATGCTGCACGCAAGCTGAAATTGTCGTCGATGCAGACTGTGCTGCTGGCACTCTTCGTCGATCAGAGTGAGGATAGCTCCATTTGTATGTCAGACATAGCAGCTTATACGGGATGCCGTACTACTAAGATACTGCGACTTTCGTCGGAGATTGATGTGCTGGTAGATAAGTATTATTTGCGGGCTTCACACTCTTATAATAGACTTACCTATCGTGTGCCGGTTGACGTATTGAAAGCTTTGAAAAAGAACCAGCCTTATGTACATGTTGTAGAACCGATAACTGGTCTTCAGAGTTTTTTCGACCGCTTCAATGAGCTTATGGAATATATGAATAATGATGAACTGACGCATGAAGCGCTCCTTGAAGAAACAGAGGAGTATCTTGGGGATATCCGGGATTCTCATTTTGCTAGGGCATTGAAAAGGTTTGGGCTGGTTAATGAAAATAGGTTGCTGTTTATTTATATGGCCCATTTGTTTGTAGAAAACAATGATGACCGCATTAACTTTTCTGATATAGATAACTTGTATGATAATGACAAAATTCCTAATTGGTGTAAAAATGAGTTACGAAGCCGGACATCGGAACTCTTTTGCTGTAAGTTGATTGAAAACGTAAATGAGGACGGAATGGCACGTTCGGATTGTTTTAGATTGACAGAATATGCCAAGACGGATCTGCTTTCGGAGTTGAACCTGACTGTTAATGCTAAGTCTGATTGCGATCTGATAAAATGGGATTCGTTTCCTGAAAAGAAGCTGGTTTATAATGTTTCTGAGAAAAAGCAGGTTATGGAGCTTTCATCCATACTTTCGGCAGAACGTTTCAGTGAAGTGCAGTCCCGTTTGCGGAATGTAGGGATGAGGGCCGGGTTCTGTTGTCTTTTTTATGGTTCGCCTGGTACGGGAAAGACGGAAACAGTGTATCAGGTGGCGCGTGCAACGGGGCGTGATATTCTGCGGGTGGATGTTGATAAAATCAAGAGCTGCTGGGTAGGTGAGAGTGAACAGAATATGAAAAAAGTTTTTGACAAATATCGTAATATCTGTAAGAGTACGTCTTTAGCTCCGATTTTGCTTTTCAACGAGGCGGATGCTATTCTTGGTGTCCGGATGGAAGGGGCTACCAGGGCGGTAGATAAGATGGAGAACTCTATACAGAATATTATTCTTCAGGAAATGGAAGCATTGGAGGGTATAATGATTGCTACGACTAACCTTACAACAAATCTTGACAAGGCTTTCGAACGGCGTTTCTTATATAAGGTAGAGTTTAATCGTCCGACGGTGGAAGCTCGTGCTCAGATCTGGCAGGCCATGTTTCCTGCTCTGACAGAAAGGGATGCTTGTACGCTTGCTTCTCAGTTTGATTTGTCGGGTGGTGAAATAGAAAATATTAGTCGTAAATATATGGTAAATGCTATTTTGTCGGGACAGGATACGATCGATCTCCTGTTGCTTGCTGAGCTTTGTCGCAATGAGCGTATTGGTACTTCAACCCGGCAGAGGATTGGATTTCAGCATTGACCTGTCGGCTTTGTTTGGATAAAAATGATATATTTGCACCTATGCTTTATGGCAGCCGTTAAAAATAAAAGATATAAGTTATGATACCTCCCAAAATTGAAGAATCTACCAAAGAAGAACGACGGGTGTTTGTGATTGATGCATGGAAGTGTTTGCACGATTGTGAATCGTGTGGCAAGTGTCGTGTCTTGAAGGGAAAGGATGCTGAAACTTTGTATGCCGATTATATTGAGGGGAAGCGGACATATATGGATGTTACGCTCGATATAAGAAATAATAATTACAGATAATGAAGGTTACGCTTATACGGATGGATATTCGCTAAGCGTGACCAGGAAATGAATAGAAATAAATATCCTGCTGAAATTTCATTATTTTTCATTGGGAAAGATTATCTTTGCAGCCGATTTTAAAAATGCTTTAAAAAATGGTTTCACAAGGAATATATTCGATTGTATTGCTGGTGTTTTCGAATGTCTTCATGACATTTGCATGGTATGGACACTTGAAAATGCGTGAAGAGTTTAGCTGGTTTGCTGCATTGCCGCTGATTGGAGTAATCGCTTTCAGCTGGGCGATTGCTTTTTTTGAATATTGTTTGCAGGTTCCTGCCAATCGTTTGGGATTTAAAGACAGTGGCGGTCCGTTTGATATCATGCAGCTGAAGGTGATTCAGGAGGTAATAACGCTTGCAGTATTTACTATTTTTTCTATGATTGCCTTTAAAATGGAGCTGAAATGGAATCATCTGGCAGCTTTTGTATGTCTGATATTGGCCGTGTATTTTGTATTTAAGAAATAATATTTTCCTTTGATTGTCAAGGTGCGTCATGACTGAGTTTATGGCGCGCCTTTTTGTTTTTTACTACTTGGGGTTTTAATTCTGTTGCTCACGCAGACGCCGCGTTTGAATCTCTACATCGTATGCATTACGGTTACTCTTGTCTCTTCTTAGAAATTCATGCCGGCGGATGGAGTCTTCGGCTGCGCGTTGCCTGATGTAACGCTGGTAGTCGGGGATAGCTTCGGGTTGTGAAGCCTTGGCTTTTGTTTTTTTCTCCTGCTTTTCTTTCTTTTTCTCTGCTGTTTGCTGTTTTACGGAATCGGGCTGAGCCGAGTAGATAGGTAACAGCGGTACTGGCTGAAAGGCTGGAGTCAGTTCGGGAGCTTCCAGTTTCAGAGAATCATTGTCTGGATAGATATAATCGTCGTACAAAAGAATGGGTTCGTCATTGCCAGACTGTATGCTGTCAGTTGACGTTTTCTCTGTTTGTCTTGTGATATATTTTTCAAGGCCGGCATGGTCTTGCTTGGTGGGAATGTAACTGGCATATTTTTTCCATGCCGTAGCATGGGTGCGGTTATGCTTAATGGCACGTCCACGTTTGGTCAGGCTCTCGAACAGTAACTTGTCGAAATCGAGAGATATGCTGGCACCGGGACCTGCGGGAGAAGTTACGTACAGGTAGGTTTCTCCCGGAACTGGTTTTATTTCTCTGCCATATTCTCCACGGTATTGGCGGAAAGGATTCAGTTTCCACTGTATGGTCCATTTTTTTTCGATGGTGGGCATAACATCGTATACGGGATTTTCCCCGAACTTAGTCCAGATGGTGTAAGGTTCGGCACGGATGTATCCTTTTATTTTTTTTACTCGGGTAGAGTCTATCATGCTGCGTGGCATGGAAAGATCTTCTTTAAACTGCATCCATTTCTTGTCTAACGAAGAGTTTAAAGGTTTGTATGGATTTTCTTTGGGGGCGAAGTCGAACTGTATCATTTTGATAACGTCTTCGTTCAGTTTGATTTCTTCTTCCTCTTTTTCTGTCTGTGCAGCGAGAGGAACAGCTTCGACCGTGAGAAACAGTAATCCCAGATATGTTGCTATGTGTCTGGCAGATGGCATAACTATTGTTTTATAAAACTTTTACTCGTCCGCCTTGCATCCATACTCTGCGGTAATAGGGCTCGTCCAGACGGCTGACGATGACACCCCGGCTGGTACTGGCATGGATGAAACGGTTATCTTTCAGATAGATGCCTACATGGGTGGCTGTACGTTTGTTCTTTCCGTTGTGAAAGAATACAAGGTCGCCTTCCTGAAGCTTGCCTTTGCTTACCTTCCGGCAGTTCTCTTTTCGCTGGTCGTCGGAGTTGCGTTTCAGATGCTTGTGGTAGACTTTCTTGTAAATGTTGTATGTCAGCCCCGAACAGTCCACTCCTCTCATGGTATTTCCTCCGGTACGGTAGGGAACTCCTATCCAGCGGGAAGATTCTATATACAGACGGTGATTGTCTTCCATGGCTATGTCCATGTCAAGTCGGATAGCGGCTTGTGCCAGCTCGCGGTAATCGTAACGTGGGGCACGTGTTCCGCATGAGGAGAAAAGGAGGGTGCCCAATAGACCGATTAAGCAGATAAGACGTATGGTGTATCTGGTTTGGTGCATGTATTTGTTTATTGACATTTGGACAAATATACAATAATCGGAGTAAATGGGGTGGTTTTGGAATAACTGTACTGTTATTTTTTATTTATTTAAAAGGTTGCCGGTAGTTATTTTAACGGGATTTAATGATAAAAGCGCAACAGGCGTTGGGGAGAGGTTGCCTTGTTGCGCTTTTGAATTTATGCCGTGAAATAGGTTTTTATACGGCGAAATAGGTTTCCAGTTCATTTCCTGCGCTGCCGTCGCTGTTATCTAAGTCACGTATCAGCTTACCGTGTTCCAGCAGAGCTATGCGGGTGCTGATGTCTGTTGTATGATTCAGGTTATGGCTGGATACAAGAATGGTTGCTCCGGTTGACTGGTTATAGGCTACCAGGAGTTGTTTCAATGCCGACTGTGAACTGGGATCGAGAAAATTGAATGGTTCGTCCAGAATAATCAGTTCCGGTTGGTTGAGCAGTGCGGCTAGAATTCCGATTTTTTGCTTGTTACCGGCTGACAGATTGCGGATCAGTTTTTTCTGTCCCAGTATTTCACCGTTCATGAAACGTTCGTAGACTGCCAGACGTTCGTCCACTGTCTGGCGGTTGAGGTTGCACATGCGTCCTACGAAATAGAAATATTCTTCGGGAGTAAGGTAGTCTATCAGAAAGCTTTCATCCAGATAAGCTCCTGTTGTTTCTTTCCAGGCTTCACTGCTGCTGACTTCTGTTTCTCCTATCCGGACAAAGCCGTTGTCTGCTTTCAGCAGATCGAGCATGAGACGAAACAGGGTGGTTTTGCCTGCACCGTTGTTTCCGACAAGTCCTATTATTTCTCCATGACGGATGGTATAGTGGTCTATATCGAGTGCCACTTTTGTACCATATACTTTTTTAAGTTGGTCTATTGTTATATCCATGGTTTTGTTTTCGTATTAACGGGTGTTTCTGAATCCTTCCATGTTCTGGTATTTCCGTTTCATCAGTCGGACATAGATATTGTGTATCCAGTAACGGTGTGTGACAAAGCCCGACAATCCTAATATGGTAAGTATTATGTAGGCGGTTGTTTCGTCGAGGAATAGGGTGAGAGCTTTGTTTATCAGCAACGGAAGACTGAAAGCACATATCACGATAAGCGACTGGTACATGTTGTTGCCTTGCTGCTTACCTATGGTATTGGTGTTGAGAGGTGCAGTCTTGTTGTTGTAGACTGCCATTTGCATCATCATGGCAAATATGGTTCCCATTGTAAAACATAGATAAGCTATCGACATAAGCAGAGGAATTGTACCCATGCAGACCGGGATAAGGCTGAACAGGAAAGGGATGGCTAGAAAGATACATTGCAGGTAATATTTGGCGCGGAGCATATTGTAAAGGCTCTCTTTCCGTACCATCAATCCGTCGATATAGTTTCCTTCGAATGTCATGATGCGGTTCAGTGTCATCAGTCCTAATATGCAATAGCAATACAGACAAATGAAATTGTTCATGTAGCTGTCGCCATAAACGTCGCTGGCAAGTGCTGTCGCAAACATGCACATGATGAAGATAAATCCCCAGAACTGGCTGCGGGGGGCTTTATTGCGGAAAAACATTTTCAGCTCCAGACGCATATATTCTCCAACATTTCCGTAGCGGTCGAGAAACTTATAGCTGCTGATATGCTTGATCTTGGTATCTTCTGTATGTGACAGCTCTTTATAAAGAAAATGTAGCTGCACAATGTAATTGATGAATAGGAGCAGGCAGATAAGTACAATTGCTCCACCGAAAGACAACGGATTCCAAAGTATGAAACCTTCTCCCCAATTCATGGTGAGTGTACTTATCCAGCCTGTTTCAGGCAAGAATTCCAGTAAGGTCAGTATTCCGTAAAAGAGTATACTTCCGAGAAAATAGATAAATTTTTCTCGTTTTAATGTACATATCAGTGTGCTCCAGTAACCGTTCATTACCATCAGCAGCCAGATACCTACCGTATATCCAATAACTCCCGTTATCCCATAAAAGCGTGTAATGGTAATCAGGGCGAAAGGGATAAAAAGGAATAGCCAGAAGAAATTAAACGGATGCCAAAGTTTATCCAGAAGAAAAGTGAATATGACTTTCCTTTTGGGAACAGGCAGCAAGAGATATGGCTTGATTTCTTGTATGGAAGAAGGAAGCATAAAGCGTATCAGAAAGTCAATAGCCAGAATGATGACTAATCCCTGATTGAGGATGTGGTAAGGTTCCATGCCGGGAAAACTTTCTTGAAAAGCAAAGGGCAGCATTACCCCTATAAAAAGAAGGTATGCTGCCCAAAATGCTATTCCGCAATACATGAAAACCTTGGCAAAACGGTTCTTTTCGAACATCGGGCTTCGCCTGGCGGCGAGCTTCCGGTTTCTGCGTATTTCCAGGAAGAGCATAATCTTCAGGTTTTAGTTATTACTTTGTGTCGCCTGAAGTCATGCTTACTTCGATGCGGTTGTTTTGTGAGAAGAAATCTTTTGCAAAGTGCTGGAGATCGGCTGCTGTGATACCGTTTACTGTATCAGCATATCCGGTTGCCATATCTGAATTCTCCCAGAAATAGCTATACAAGATGTTCATCCAGTAACCGTTTTCTTTCTGGTTAGCTTCGTAGTTCTTCAGCATGTATTCTTTAACCTTTTGCAGATTTTCTGCTTTCGGACCATTGGCAATAAAATCATTGATACCTTTGTCTATCAAGCTGCTCATCTTAGCACGCTTTTCCGGATTAGTATCGAATGAAATCTGCAAAGTGGCTTCTACTTTCGGATATAGGCTGATATCGCCTGATACACCTACACCATAAGATGCTCCTTCGTCCTCACGTACGGTTTCTGTATATTCCATTGTAAGCAATTGAGAAAGCATGCTCATCATCAGCTGGTTCTTTAATGTGTATTCGCATTCACCGCTTCTGATGACACATACAGTAGCTTTCTGAGTCTGTAATTCTCTGTGGAATACGTTCTTGTGCTCACCCTTACGGATGTTCAGATTTACATCACGGAAGTCTTCCTTGCGGTTGATTGAAGGAAGAGAACCCAGATATTGCTCAATAAGAGGAGTTGCTGTTGCCTGATCGATATTACCTACGAAAATGAATGTAAAGTCGCTGGCATCCTTGAAGCGGTCTTTGTACATATCCATAATTTTCTGGTAATCGGTCTGGTCTACCATATCAGCTTTGATACGAAGAACACGAGGATTATCACCATACAATTCTTTTCTTAAAGAATCGCTCAGGGCAATGTTCGGATTAACTTCCATATTGGCAAGCTGTGCTTTCAAACGACTCTTGTATGATTCGAATGCTGCTGCATCCATACGTGGAGCTGTAAAGCTGAGGTAAGTCAGCTGCAACATAGTTTCCAGATCTTTAGGAGAGCATTTTCCTGAAACGGCTTCGCTCAGTGTGTTTACAGATGCTGAGGCTGATGCAACCTTACCCGACAGAACTTTCTGCAGGTCGACAATGCTGAAGTTGCCCAAACCACCTAAACCTGCAACTTCATTGATTTGCTTGAACTGGAGAGCATCTCTTTCATCGAACAAAGATGTTCCTCCGCGGCTGAATGAAGACATTCTGATTTCGTCTGCCTTGAAGTTTGTAGACTTCAGGATAACACGTACACCGTTGTTCAGAGTAAGAATGATCGATTCGAAAGGTCCTTTTTCTGTTTTTATGACTTTGCCTCCTTTAGGAGTTTCTTTCATCAGAGGTTCATTTGAAACCTTGTCGACATATGCTTCCAGCTTTTCTGCTTTTACATCAGCAAGCACTTTCTTGATATCGGCTTCTGTAGGAAGTTTTACTCCTGGTTTGTCCGGGCAGAACAGGCTGACTACTGTATTACTGTCTGTAACCAATGATTTCAGCAGCTGGTTTACGTTGTCCAATGGTATATTGGGAACAATTTGTGTCATAAGTGCGTATTCGTCTTCTATACTTGGAATTGGATCTCCATTGATGAAGTTGGATACGTATTGGCTGACAAACTGTTCGCTTTTCATTTTACTGCGTTCGTTATATACGTTTTCCAGTGCGCGCAAATAGTCTGCTTTCATTCGGGTATATTCTCCTTCTGTAAATCCAAACTGATGTGCACGTTCTATTTCACGCATTAAAGCAGCAAGACCAGTTTCTATACCTCCCTCTTTGCAGATAGCAACTCCCATAAATGCTTTTTTGGTCTTAGCAAGGACGAAGTCGTTATCTTCTACTCCGGCATTGATAAAAGGAGGAGTTGCGGTTTGGGTAAGTTCTTGAAGACGAGTGTTCAGCATGTTTGATACAGCACTGGTCATATAGTTGTAAATCAAATAACCGACTGTATTCTTCAAGTCTTCAGGGAATGGATCGTGCTTGTGGTAAACATATACTTGGTTTACCTGCTGTTCCTTATCCTTTGCAATGGCTATGATAGGTTCCTTATTGTCGGGCACAGGGAAATATTTACGTTCGGCTGCGTTTTTCGACATCTTGATAGGACCAAATATTTTCTTGATTTTGGCTTCAATCTGGTCTACGTCGATATCACCCACTACAATTACACCCTGCAAATCTGGACGATACCATTTTTCGTAGTAGTCGCGCAAATCCTTATACGGGAAATTGTCTATAATATCCATTGAACCGATAGGAAGACGGTACGCATATTTGCTTCCTGCAAACATTTTTGGGAAGATGGTATCGTACATACGCATCATAGCTCCTGTACGTGTACGCCATTCTTCGTGTATGACTCCACGTTCCTTGTCAATTTCTTTAGGATCGAGTGTCAGGTCGTCTGCCCAGTCGTGCAGGATTAGCAGACATGAATCGATGATACCGTCACGGATAACAGGAACATTGGCTATATTGTATACTGTTTCGTCGATAGCAGTATAGGCATTCAGGTTCGCACCGAATTTTACTCCGATGGATTCGAGATATTCGCGCAGGCTGTTTCCCGGAAAGTTTGTTGTTCCGTTGAAACACATATGTTCCAGAAAATGTGCCAAACCGCGCTGGTTGTCCTCTTCAAGAATAGAGCCTACTTTTTGTGCAATGTAGAAGTCGGCTTGTTTCTCTGGAAGTGCATTGTGACGAATGTAATAAGTCAGTCCGTTATCCAGCTTGCCGATACGCACATTCGGATCGGTTGGGAGAGGGGGCATCTGCTGTGCGCAAACGCTGGCTGCTCCTCCTATCAAGATGATAGCGGCGAATGCTTTTCTGATAAAACTTCTCATAATAATATAGTTTAGTGATCTGTCTTTAGAGTAATCCGTTGGCTGAAAGGTAACGTTCTACTTCAATAGCAGCTTTACATCCACTTCCGGCAGCTGTAATTGCCTGACGGTAGTGAGGGTCGGCTACGTCGCCTGCAGCGAATACACCTGGG
>ENA-ORPF01000556-ORPF01000556.1-human-gut-metagenome-genome-assembly--contig:-NODE-556-length-37383-cov-12.988293_pt1 | contig 37383 bp, 30 predicted proteins | sample MGYA00242140_ERZ509070 | MGnify/ENA primary metagenome ERZ509070 (study PRJEB26280, sample SAMEA2338713) | human gut metagenome | biome: human gut; feature: human-associated habitat; material: faeces... | reverse complement strand
CAAAAATAATATATAAAAAAAATTTCTTTTTTTTCATTGGTTTCCTCCACAATAATATAACTAGTTTATACCATAAAATATGAAGTATGTCTAGAAATGTATAAAAAAATGATTAAAAAATTTTATAAAATTTAAAAAAAGTATTGCATTTTTTTTATTTATTGATATAATTAATTTATGTATGAGAACATAAGGAGGAAATTATGAAAAAGTCTAAAAAAATATTTTTAAGAGTGCTACCTGTTTTGATGTTAGCTGTTATGTTGATTTCGTCTAACTTCGTTTTTGCTGATAAAGCAGGATTTGGAAACTTTACAGGTGATATGAAAGTAAATGCTGACACATCTGGGAACACTGTTAAGTCAATTGGAGCAGTTTGGGGAATTATTTTAACAGTACTTCAAGTTGCTGCAATAGCTGCTGTTGTTTTTGCAGGTGTTAGATACATGTTTGCATCTGCTGATTCAAAGGCAGATATAAAGAAGCAAATGATATGGCTTGTTATAGGTGCTATATTAGTATTTGGTGCTTCTACAGTTATACAGTTAATTACAAATTTTGCAGATGACTTAACGTAAAAAAATAGTTTTAAGTCTTGTGTTATGTATAAAAAAGAAAAAGTCAGTGGTATTAGGCTTTTTCTTTTTTTGTTGATGGGGGAAGAATATGAATAAAACGAAACTAAAAAAAATTTGTATTTCAATTTTCATTATTATGGCTATAGTAAATGTTATAAACATATATGGTAATAATATATATGCAAATACAGTTAGTGAAGTTGAAAATAATATAGACGAAGAATCTGGAAATTGTCCTATTTATTATTCAAAGAAAAATAAAAGTAGTGATAAAAAAACAGGAAAAAATGTTAATGATGTAAATGTAAAAAAGTTAGGAGGATTGTCAAGTGTTGGTGAAGTTAATACTTTTACTCCAACTCAAGAAGTGATAGAAAGTGGAAGAGAATCACTAGATGATGATGGCCTTTTTAGATATAAAAATTTTAATAATGCCTTAAGTAAAATTTTTGGAGTTTTAATTGTCACTTTGCAGGTTGCTTCGATGGCTGGAATAATATTTGCCGGTGTAAGGTACATGTTTGCATCTGCTGATTCAAAAGCTGATTTAAAGAAAGGACTTATTCATTTGGCTATTGGAATGGTAATAGTTTTTGGAGCATCTTCAGTTGTCGGTTTTGTAACAGGAGCTTTTGATGATATTTTTAGAAATCTAATGTAGTTTAAAATTACATTAAAATTACAAAAATATTACAAAAAAATAAAAAAATCTATTTTTTATCAAAAATATAGATTTTTTTTTGATTTATTGATATAATCTAATTTAAGAAAAAAGATAAATGTAAGTTTAAATATAAGGTGATATAAATGAAAAAAAGTAAAATTATAACTTCATGTCTTATGATAATGATAATTTTAAGTGTAATGCCTTTCTTTAATTTTGTTAAGGCCGATGCTCCGAACAATTCTGGAAGTGAGACCGAAACTTTTTGGAAAAGTGCGGGAGACTGGTTTAATGATGTACAAAAAGAAGGCGAAGGAAATGTTTCAGAGAAATCTATTGAAATAGTAAATCAATTTATGGATATAGTAAATTATGTTGGAACAACTCTTATAATAATTGCAACAATGTTTTTAGGAGTTAAGTATATGTTTGGAAGCGTTGAAGGAAAATCTGAAGTTAAAGAAAGTTTAATGACACTTCTTGTGGCTTGTGTATTCTTTTTTGGATGGCAATACATACGAGATATTATATTAATTGGAACAAGTGGAACTCAATTATTTTTGGTTAGTAATGCGGATAATTCATATCGAAATCTTTTTGGAAGATTATTAGGTGTCGTTATGATGATAGTAAAAGTTGCAGCAATTGTTGGCGTTATATATGTTGGAGTAAGATATATATTTAGTGGAGCTACTGGAAAAGCAGAACTAAAAGGTAAATCAGTTTACTTTATAATAGGAATAATATTAACATTTTCATCAGTTACAGTGCTTACTGTATTTACAAATGTATTAGCAGATTTATTAACATAGCATAACAAAGGAGGAATTATTATGGGAAAATCGTATTTTGTACCTCGTAGTGCAAAAGGTGAGTCAAGAATATTATATATTTTTACAATAAAATCTTTTGCTTTTACGGTATCTATTGGATTAATAGGTGCTTTGGTATGGTATATAATGTCAAGTATTTTTGATGGATTTCCACTTGTTGCTGGACTTGTTATAACTGGAATTTTTGGTGGAATACGGATATATTATTGGCGCTTTAAAAATACCTGACTCAAAATTTATGGGACCATTTAGAAAAGCAGGTGGAGAATATTTAAGTGATATAATTTTTAGAGCTATAACTTTTAAGAAAAGAAAAAAAATATATCTGTACAATTTAAAAAGAGGAGGAAAATAATATGGGAACTTTAGTTATACCTATTGTTATGTTAGTTATACTTGGAGTGTTTGGAATTGTTTTTTTTGTAGTGGTAAAAAAACAAAATGAAGGAATTGATTCTAAAAGTGGTGAAAGTTCAACACGTGGCAAAGTATCATCTTCAAAAGAAAAAAAACATGAAATAAAAAAAGAAGATGTTTTTGATTTTATGGAGTTTGATGAAATATCAGACAACATGATCATACAAAATAAAGGAACAAGATATACTATGATGATACAATGTAAAGGTATTAATTATGACTTAATGTCTGATGTTGAACAATTATCTGTTGAAGAAGGTTTTATAACATTTTTAAATACCTTAACATCACCAATTCAGTTATATGTTCAAGCACAAAATTTAGATCTTAAAGGAACAATTAAGGTATATAAACAACATGTTGATAAAATAAAAGAAGAATTTGAAAATGTTAACCAAGAATATAACAGAGTAAATGAAGCTTTTGATTCCACTAAGGAAGAAATAAGTAATATAGAAAAAGAAAGAAATAAAACTTTAAATGTTTATGAGTATGCAAGTGATATTGTTAATTATGTTGAAAGAATAAGTTTAAACAAAAGCTTGTTACAAAGAACGTTCTTTGTATTAGTATCATATAATTCTTCAGAAATAAATGCAATTGATAGATTTTCAAAGGAAGAAGTTAGAAATATTTGTTATAATGAACTTGTAACACGTGCGCAGTCAATAATTAACGGACTTGCCGGTTGTTCCGTTGCTGGAAGAATTTTAAACTCAAATGAAATTGCAGATGTATTGTACACAGCATATAATAGAGATGATAAAGGTCTAATGAGTGTTAAGGAAGCTCTTGATTCTGGTTTCTATAGATTATATTCAACAAGCGAAGACATTTTCCTTAAAAAGCAAAAGAAATTACAAGAAGAAATAGACAACGAAGCTAGAATTAAAGCACTTGAAACATTAAAAGAGTCTATTAAAGAAGGAGAATATATTTCTCCAAGGATTAAACAGCTTGATATTGAAGAGCAAATAAGTAAAAAAGCAAGTGAAATTGTTAGACGTGAAAATGTTCCAATTGATATAAAAGAGAAGGCAAATGAAAAATTAATTCAAGAATTTAGAAAAACTAAAAAAGATATCTTAGAAAAAGCTGGAGCTGAATATCAGGAATTAACAGAAACATTGGGCGTTGATGTTGGTATAGATAATAATGATATAAAGAAAGATACTGAATTAAAAGAAGAAAATACTAAAAATGAAAGTAATACAGAGTTTGATACAAACACTAATGATTCTTCTGATAATAAAGAAGATATAAAAACAAATATTAATGATATACCTAAAAAACCTAAAGATGAGAATAGCACACCTGAACAAAGACCTATAGTACAAAAAATAAAAATTGATGACAGCAATTTTGAATACAATAGAAATTTAGCTAATAAGAGTGATAATGATTTTGATATCAACTTATCAGATGGATTCGATGATAGAATGGGATCATCTAGATTGGATGACTCAACAAGTTCATCTGAAAATGATTCTATAATATAGTGGTTAGGAGGATTTTGATATATGGGAAAAAATAAAGAAAAAAAAGAAAAGAAAACAAAATTAAAAAAAGGCCAAGTTGATACTCAGCAACCACAAGATGAACTTATTAAAGCAAATGAAAATTTACCAAATAGTCTTGAACTTAACAAGTCAACACTAAAAGACTTACTTGCTCCTTCTGGAATAGATGCATCACATTATGATTATTTAGAGATTTTCTCTAAAATTTCTAGATTTGCGAGAAGCTTCTACTTAACAACTATACCAAGACAAGCAACGTTTCCATATTTCTTATCTGGTATATATGAATTTGGTGATATAAATGCTTCAGTATATATCACTCCTATATCTGAAACAACATCTCAAAATCAACTTAATAAACAAATTGTTGAATTACAATCTGAAAGATATGTTGCACATGACAGAGGAGATATAAACAGAGAGTCTGTATTATCAACAAAACAAGCGGAGGCTGAAGCGTTAAGAGATCAGATTGCTGCAGGATATAATAAATTATTTGATGCAACAATTTTATGTACTTTGTTTGCATATAACAAAAATGAACTTGATAAATTATCTGAATTACTTGCAATGGAAGCTTCCAAGAATTTATTAGGCCTAAAAGCTGCATGGGCTCTTCAAGAAGAAGCATTTCAGTCAAATTTACCACTTAATAATAATAAAATGTCAAGAAAGCATACATTTGATAGAGGTTCTATGGCTACGGTTTTTCCATTTGTTAATGCTGAAGCTGGTCATAATATGGGAGTTCCAATAGGAATTAACAAACAAACAGGACTTCCTATAATATTTGATAATTTTAGTAGTACTTTAACAAACTATAATATGATTATATTTGGTAAGTCTGGTGCAGGTAAATCAGTTACAATAAAAACTATTATGGCAAGATCTGCAATCCTTATGGGAGTTGAGAACCTAGTACTAGACGCTGAAGGAGAGTATGTAGTTGTTGCAGAAGCTTTACGTGGAATTAATGTTAATATTGGTCCAAAGAGTAGTACAATAATAAATATATTTGATATTGAAACAGAAATTGTAAAAGATGAAATTACAGGAAAAGAGAGATATGCTTTAAATGTAGAAAATAAGGTTGAAGACGTAACTCAGGCTCTTTTAACAATGGCACGTGGTGCTACAAAGTCTGAAGAAGTTAACGAACTTACAAAACAAATAATTGCAGAAATTGTTGCAGAAGAATATGCTGATAAAGGTATAACAAGTGATCCAAGTTCATTGTATACAGGCTCTGTAATTGATATGGAAGATGGAGATACAACTAAAAAGAAAAAAGATATGCCTACAGTTAGTTCTTGGTATGAAAGATTAGAAAAGAAAGCAGCAGAAAATGATAATGATACATATCAATATCATTATGATTATTTGATAAAAGTTATGAAACAATTCTGTAAGAAATTTGATGGGCAAATGGCATATTTTGATGGTCAATCAACATTTGAATTACTAGATGATTGTCCTTTCATTAATATAAATATATCTGAACTTGAAGAAAGATTTGCAAGACCACTTGCACAACAAATTCTTTTATCTTGGATTTGGGAAAAGTATGTTAAGAAAAATAGTGAGGATAAAAATAGGGCAAAAAGTAAGAGAGTTTTAATAGATGAGGCTTGGATGCTTTTACCATATCCTGAAGCTGTTGATTTCTTAAATACTATGTCAAGACGTGCAAGAAAAAGAAATGTTTCTCTTACAGTTGTATCACAGAAATTCCAAGATTTCTATGAAAACAAAAGCGTACAAGTTGTTTTAACATCTGCAGATACTAAGTTATTCCTTGCACAAGATAAATCTGAAATTTCTTATTTAAAAGAAGTATTTAAACTTAGTGAAGGTGAGGAAAACTTCCTTCTTACTTGTCAAAGAGGTGAAGGTTTGATAAAAATAGGATATGATTCTGCAATTATGGCTATAAAACCTACACAAAGAGAATTTGAATTTGTTGAAACAAACTTAAACAGAGTTGTTGAAAATTTAAAAAAGAAAAGAATAGACTAGACTAACATTAAAAGTTAGTCCATCTAGAATAAGGTGATTAAATGAAGAAAAAAACATATAAAATCATAATTTGTATAAGTCTTGTTGTAATGTTATTTACTAATTTTACATCTGTGTTTGGGGCAATTAATGAGTCGTATAGCAAAAACACAAAAGTTACTGAAACATCACTTGAATCTAAAATTAAGGATTCAGTTCTTTTAGATGTTTTAGCTAATATGATAAATGCTGTAGCTTCACTTGCGGAAAGTTTAATAGGAGGAATTTTTAGTGTATTAACCGGGGATAATATATTTCCGTGGGCTGATAGAATAATATTTAATAGTATAGGATTTCTTGATATTAATTTTTTAAATCCTGCAGATTCATCACTATTTGGTGCATCAAATGCTCCTTCTATACTTGGAAAAGTCGTTAAGCGTGTATATTCAACAATTTTTTCTCTTGCAGTGTTATTTTTAGGCGTGGCTGTTGGTGTAATGGCTATACGTCTAGCAATTTCAAGTATTGCGGCTGAAAAAGCAAAATATAAACAAGCAATTGTAAATTGGGCAACATGTATTGTAATGCTGTTTTTAATGCATTATATCCTAGCTTTTGTATTTTGGGTTAATGAGCAAATGGTTGAAATTGCAAGTAATGTATTGATGTCAACTATTGAAAAAGAAGGTTTGGGAAGTGTTGATTTTCAGGAAGCTTTAAATAGTGTTTTATCACCTGAGGAAAGAATAAACGAATTTGTAAATGCAAATGCCCAGGATAAAAAAGATAAGTTGAAAACATATAAAGATACTTTCGATGCTAATCCAGAGATAACTTCAAATTTACTTGTGAATTCAGATTATTGTCCTCCGGCTTCAAATATAAGCAAAAATGCAGTTGGAAGACTGTTTAATGCTGCATTAGAAAATGAAACTTCAGAGGGATTTTGGAAATTTGTAGGTGGTACAGATGACTATATGCTTGAAATTTCATCGCCGGTACTTAAACATGATGTTGAAGATGCGGTTAGTATAACTAAGAAGGATGCGGCTACGTATCAAAAAGAAAGCAACAATGGAAAATTTACCGCTACACACGGAACGATTTTTCCAAATACTACTAAAGGTCGAGAGGCATTTAAAGCAAGTGATGATTATAAAAAAACATTAGCATGGTATGTAACATTGGTAGGAAACTATGTGTATGGATCTAGTGGTCAAGTTATGGGCCAAAGTACACCAGTTACTCAGTGGAACGCTTTAGATGATTTTCAGTATCTTGATATTATATATGAAAAAATTAATTATCTTCCTTCAGATGACGGTGGATATTGGACATTAGTTTCTGATAGTGAGAAATCTGATTTTATGTCGAGATTTTCTGCTAAGTTTGGTAGTTCTGGTTACGTTACTAATGCAAACGCGAGTGAATGCCAAAAATATATTTATAATAATTCTAGTGTTTCAGATCTTGAAAAAATATTAGGAAATAGCATTGTTAATTATGCAATTAAATATAGGTTAAAGGTTGATCAAGCTATAATTGGTGCTGCAAGTAATAAAACAGCAGTTAATACATCAGCAAATGATATAATAGCTAATTTAGGAGCATTTTTTAAGCAATCAGCATATGTATATACAACTGAAACAAAAACAACTGATGAAGGCGGAGAAGAAACAAAAGTAACTGGATGGAGAGCATCAAAACTTTCTGTTACAGGAGCTTTATTATACGGTATATTTATTTTTCAATCATGTATGTATTTAATTATGTATGTAAAAAGATTATTTTATGTTATAATGCTTTCAATGTTTGGCCCAATAGTTGTTATATATGACTTCTTTATGAAGTCCGCAAGTTAGGAGGTAAGAAAAAATGCAAAAGGGAGTTTTTACAACATGGATAAAAGAATTGTGTGCTTTGGTATTTGTACAAACAATACAAGCTTTTATTCTTGCAATCGTACTTAGTATTGTTTTAACTTTTATAAAAGATAATGGTTCGAAAGTTTCAGAACAAGCTACGGTTCAATCACTTGGTGTTTTATGCATTATTTTGCTTACTTCTTTAACTAAGATGGAGCAAATAACTAAGAAAATATTTGGACTTGATAGTGGATTACTACAAAATAAACCGCCTCATGGTTTGATGGCTTCATATATGGCATTAAAAGCAGTAGGAAGAATTTTTAATAATATTCCTAAAATGGCAGGAGGAATTGGCAGTATGATTGGGGCAGGAACTGATAAGAAAAAAGCTAAGGCTTCTATGTTGTCAAGATTGAATAAAAAGGGAATTGATAAAAATGGAAACCCTGTAAACGGTGGAGCACCTAATGTTAATGAAGCAACTGGAGAAAATAATTTGCTAGAAGGAAATGAATATTACGAAAAAGCAATGCAGGCAAAGAAAAATGGAGATATGGGTGGATACAGAGCAAATATGGGTATTCAAGCTGGAATTAATAAAGCAAAACAAGCAATGGCACAAAATGCTACTACTCCATCAAGACTGAATAATATGGACAAAACACAAGATGATTATCTTAAAATTATGGATAAATATGATGATGAAATATCAAAGGCAAAAGCTAAAAGAAGACAAGGTATTCAAGATCTCGCATCTGGTATTACAGAAACAGCAGGTGCTATTGTTGGTGGAACAGCTGGATTATCTGTTGGATTAATGTCTGGACTTGCTACAAATGACTATGATCAAATACATAAAGCTGCTGCATATGGAATTGGAGCAGGAGATGCATTAGGTGAAAATTTAACTAAGGCTGTTTCTACTGCTTCTAGAGGAATAAGCTCTAAAGCCAAGGCAAGTAGTAATCTTGATAAACAATTAGCACAAATGGAAGCTAATTTAAAAATAACTAATTCAAAGAGAGCAAGTCAGGCAAAAAGAGTTAAAAATATAACTACAAAAATAGAAAAGGATATTGGATTACAATAGAAAATAGGAGGAAGTATGTATTATATTGCTTGTTTTTATAAGCAATATAGTACATACAAAAATTAATTATGAAGTTAGTAGATATAAAAGGTAATATAAATCCGAAACAGAGATTGATATTAATAATTACTATATTATTGTTGTTAATTGTTATTTTAGGAATATTAAAAAGTGTTACAAAAAAAACTGAAGGAATAGATTATAAAAATACAAACATAGACGATTTAATTATTGAATCGACTTCGAATAATGATAGGGATGTGTATTGGAATTTGAACGAAATAGTATATAAGTTTATAAATACGTATCAGTCTAAGTTTACAAAGGAAGTTAAAGATGTAGAGTATTATTATAATGCATTAGATCCAAATTATAGAAAGTATCTTGGAAAAGGAAAATATTTGGATAAAGCCAATAATCTTATAACAAAAGTTATTGGTGAAGAAAAAGATGTTTTTACGTTGATCCCTGAACCATTGATAACTTCAGTATATAAAATGGATAAATATGATAATGCATATATTTGTCAATTATCAACACAAAATGAAAGTGATAATGCATATATCGGAATAATACTTGATACTGAAAATAAAAAATATAATATTTTTTATATAGATTAAGGAGTAATTATATATGGATACTAATAAAAAAACATTTAATTTTACTTTACTTTTTATAATAGCCTATGCTGTACTTGCTGTTTTGGTTATAATATACATATGGTGGCCAAAGGGTAATGATTCAATTGTTTCAAATTCTAAATTTACTTATGAGGACATTGATGAAAAAGAGAAAGCTATAGATATATATAAAACTAAAATAATTTCTCTTTTAGCTGAAAAAGATTTAAATCAATTATATCAGAAATTAAATGAAGAATATAAATCAGAAAAGAATATAACTGAAAAGAATTACCAAGCTTTTTTAGAAGAATCAGGATTTATATCAAATAATGGTATTTCAGTTGGTGAATGTACAGTTAATATTCAAAAAGCAGATGTTTATGTATATAGATTTAATTATACTTGTAATAATGTTTCAAAATACGTTAATGTAATTGAAACAAAACCATACGAATATACATTATCTTTTGAACAAAATTCAATACCAATAGTTAATAATACATATACAGAGACAAATGAAGGGACAATTTCAAGTAGTACGAAAACAACAATAATTGATAATATAAAATATGAAGTCACAAAAACAATACTTAGAGAAAATGGAATTACATATACTTTAAAAATAACTAATAATAGTGATAAAAATGTTGAATATAATTTTGATAATATAACTAATGTTACCGCAATAATGAGTGATGGTAAGAGAGCAAATATGGGTGGAACAGTTATATCTGCTGATGAAGATATTCTTACACCAGGAAGTTCTTTAGAAAAAGAGCTATTTTTTGCGATTAGTAGTCAAGATCAAAACAAGATAAAAACAATTAGACTTCAACAAGTTAAAATTGGTGATGAAATAAAAACAGTATCAATTAATACTTAATTTTAAGGGGAAATAATTTATATGGAAAAATCTGTAAAAAAAGATGGAGCACGTAAAAGTGCTCCTAATAAAAAAAATTATTCATTAGAACAATTAGAAGAAATAAAACAAAAGCAACAAGTTGTTGATATATATGTAACAGATATTGATGAAAGTTTAAATATGATTGGAATAATTGGAAAAAATATAAAAGCAATTATTCCAAGAGAAGAGTCTTCAAGCATAGTTGGAGATGATGGTTTAGTTGAAGAAAAACATATAATTAACAAAAAAGGAAAAATTTTACATGTATGCATAAAGGAAATAATAAAAAATGAAAATGATATCGAGTTAATTGTATCTAAAAAAATATTAGAGTTAAAGGTTAGAAAATGGATGTATATGCATTTGAAACCTGGAATGAAATTAAAAGGTGTAGTTGTAAGTACTAATGATTATGCAGCTTTTGTAGATGTTGGAGGAGGAGTAACCGGTATATTAAAATTAGAAAATATATCTGATATATTAATTCAAAATGCCTCTGATATTTTACATGTTGGACAAAGAATAAATGTTGTTGTAAAAAAATATGACAGGGATACAGGAAGAATTGAACTTTCATATAAAGAATTGCAGGGAACATTCGAGGAAAATATTTCCAAATTTAAAGAAGGAGATATAATAGATGGCGTTGTAAGAAACAGAATAAAATCTGGAATATTTGTAGAAATTGCACCAAACGTTGTTGGACTAGCTGAACATGTAAATGGAATAGAATATGGCCAAAAAGTATTAGTAAGTATTAAACGTATAATACCAGAAAAGAAAAAGGTAAAATTGGTAATAATTGGATAAATAATAATTAGCATATATTAAAAATTTTTTTATTATTTAAACTTATAATTATCATTTATGATTCATTTTAATAATTTTTTATACACTATGAAAGGAATGAGATGAATTATGAAAAATAGGAAAAATAAATTAATTTTGTCAATAATATTTATTCTTATTTTAATAATAATTGGATATATTATTTATACATTAATTAGTAATAAGCAATCTCAAAATATAACATTTTATACAGTTGGAGGAAATAAAGAAAATGGACTTGTAATATCTGACTGCAAAGAAGATCAAGAAAAAGGAACTGACTACGAAACTCTTAAAAAATTGAAAGGAAATCAATTTGTATGGGTTCCTGTTGAAAATGTAGTTGCAAATTCTTATGATGAAGCAAAAGAAATGGTAGAAAATGACAAATATCCTCTTGTTGTTAAAGATGGAGATAATTATAAAACTTTAATATATTATTTTGATGGAAATAATAAAGAAATAAAATTAAATGTTGGGTCTTTTGAAATAACATCAGAACCTTCGTCTAATGATTCCGATGAAAAGCAAAGATTTAATGAGATGGTAGAGTATTTAATAAAATATAATGGATTTTATGTTTCAATGTTTGAAGTAGGAAATATAACAAATTTACAAGATGATGGGGATAATAAAGGTATTTCTAAATATGGTCAAAATCATATAGCTGAAAACACATGGAGTAATATGTTTTCATTATGTAAAAACATGTACCAATATAAAAATGCCAAAAGTGAAATGATATGGGGATGTCAATGGAATGCAATTTTAATTTGGTTTTATTCTAATGAAAGCACAAGAGATTATGCCTTTTCTATGAAAAATAAGGGGAATTTTTCAGGAAAACTAAATTATACAGGAGAAAATCCAAATTATTGTATTAATAATATATATGATATATTTGGAAATGTAGCTGAGTGGACACAGGCAAGTACTGGTGAAATATATAGATTAGCTGTTGGTTCAAACTTTGAAAACGCAGATTCTAATTATATTTCTGAAACAGATTTTACTGATAATCCAGAAAATTCATATAAATTTATTGGAACAAGAGCTGTTCTATATCTATATGAGTAATTGGTGTATTTTTTAGAATTTATTATATATATTTATTTGTGTAAATAAAAGATCGATTCAATATATAAAAAGATATAGTTAAACATGAAATATTGTTAAATATGTTTTGTGTTATCATTTTTAAGATTAGTTATTATATTGCAAAAAAAATTTTTTAATATTTATTTATCTATTTTTTTTAAAGCTTTAATATTCAAAATGCTGAAAAAACTAAGTTTGTGCGTTTTAAGATGCGTATCAATAAAAAATAAAAAATGCGACAAAAGCAAATGAAAAATTGAAAAAATGATTACCTTGTATGAACAATGTTGAATTTGATATTTGTAATTAAGATATTTTGACATAGGGGTGTAAAATATTTTAGAAGAGAATTAGAAAAAATTCTTAGTTAAGAATAGTTTACAGATTAAGTGAAAGTAAATATAAATATTGGAATTATAGAAAAAATTTAGTTTCGTCAACAAGAGTATTTTCAGGCTTTTTTAATAGTAAAAAAATGTATAAGATGAGATTTGAAGTGGAGATATAAAATAGTAGAATAGATAGAGATTATAACACTAAGCCTTATAGTAATGTTAAATTTTTCTAAGGGGCATATAAAAAATAAGGAAAGTAATATAAGAAGTTTAGTAGCATAATAAATTTTAAAATAAGCAAAATTTATAATAGGGATATTTTGAGTTTTTTGAATATGGAATATTTTTGTTATTTGCTTTGAAAAAATAATAGTGAACTTAAAATATTATAAAAAATATTGATGAAGTAGAAACTACTATTAAAATAGTATTTTAAATAATTTGTGAAACAGAACAAAAGAAAAAAATTCTTATTATACAATGTTGTTTTTTTTTAAATTTTAATATATACTGTATATATTAAATTTAAAAAGGTACGTATATTTTTGGTTAGTTAATTTTTAAAATTGTATTTAAATTTAAGAAAGTCAATTATTTGTATATTTATAATAGGGTGAGCAAAATGGATAATGAAAAAAATAATGATGTAGAAAAGAATACTCCATCAACAGATTCAAATGTAATGCCAGCAGGTGGCTCAACACTTGGACAAGCTGCAAAACAAGGTGCTAAAAAAACTGCACAAAAAGGATGGAAATCATTTAAAGAAGCTGTAGGAAGAGGAATAAAGGCTTTATGGCAACTTTTACCAATGCAAGTAAAAATAGTTGTTATTGTTATATTGTTTATATTTATAATATTAGCAGCACTCCTAATGATGGGAATGATAAAAGAGAGCAGTTCTGTTGTAACAAGTGGTGTTGAGGACTATATTTCTAATGCTAATTTAGATAAAGATGCTAAAAGTTTATATGAAGATAAGGCAAGCCTTATAAAAGTAAAGTTAAAAGATATAAATGCAATGTATGATAAATTTATTGACGAAGAAAAGGGCGGAGCTGAAACTCAGACGTTAATGAAATATAAAATTGGAACAAAAGATGTAAAAGAAGATAATAAAGAAAAAAGAATTGTTAATGTAGAAGATAAATTACCTTTATATAAACACATATTGTTAACAGAAAAATATAATTTTAATAGTGTAAAGTGGGTAAAATATAGTCATACTGATACAGCTGGGGCTAAAGTAAAAGATTATAAGGAAGACAAGGAAAGAGGACTAAAGTATCCTGATACGACAAAAAATAATGCAGGAGATCCAAAGGAAGTTAAGCTTGATAAATTTATTGATTTAACATTACCATATTTGCAGACATGGTATATACCTCTTGCAATGAGTAATGCATCAGTACTAAATGGAACTGAAAGTGATAATAACAGAGCGCCAGCTTTTTCATATAACATAATAAAAGAAGCATACAGTAATATAGTTGCAAATTGGTATGAGTTAAAAAAGCATACAACTGTAACAAGATATTATACATATGATGAAGTAAAAAAACATGATATGGTTACTGTAGAAGTTATAGAACGTGAATATGAAAATGGAGCTAAGAATTATTCTTTACGTCTTGGTTCTTCACAAACATTTGAAGATAGTAGGACACCAAAGAATACTAGAACAACATCTGGAATAGCAGGTGGAACAGTAGATCCGATGAAAGAAGAAGCTGTAAGCCAAAAAGACGAATATACATCAAATTTTTATATAAAAGAGGCCGATGTTTTTGATGCAAAAATATTAAATCAATTTAATTACCAAGTATATAGTGATGCCGATGCTGCTAAAAGAAGAAATGCTGATTCTATGAATGAGTCTATAGCAGCATATGCAAAAACAATGTCTACAGAGGACATAAATAAAAAAGGCGAAAATGCAATGTATGGACTTACAGTAGATAGTAATGGGAACATATCTGGGGCAAATTTAGATAAAGCAAGTAGGTTTGGTGATGGAATACCACAAAATGATCCAACAAATACAACAAAAAGGACTACTGCATATTCATATAGTGTTACATTTAAACAATATACAGATTATGAAAATGGACTTGAGCATACTGTAACAAGAATATGGAAGGATAAATTAAGTCAAACCGACTCTAAAACATCAGATTATACAATTGATGACTTGATTGAATATAATCAATCTGATGACAGAAAAGAAAAAGTTGACGGAGACGCATTGTGTGGAGAAAGCTATACTTCAGGAGAATCAAGTAGTGATAGTGTTGATGGTGGCGAAGGAAATGGAAATATGGCCGCAGCAGCTAAAAGTTTAGTGGAAAAAATAGGTAATCATAAAGTAAAATATGGACAAGCAAGAGATGCTGGAAATGGATTTTCCACAAGTACATATGTATGTACACGATTTGTTGAAGAAGTAATATATAATGCTTCAAATCATAAAAAAAATTATGAGAGTGCAGGAAGAGTTAATGATTTAGGGAGAGCACTGTTATCGGATAATAATTTTGAATGTGTGTACTATAAGAAAATGAATACATCTGATACTGAAATAAATGATAAAAATATTAATACAAATAAAAATTTAGGAGATATATTAAAACCAGGTGATATTGTAGGAACATATTCAGATTCAACAGATTACCAACATGTTATGGTGTATGTAGGAGATGATAAATATGCAAATATGGCGGATTCTAAATGGGATGTATACACCTTTACATATCCAGCATCTACTGTTAAGGCAAAGTATGTATTTAGAATGAAGGGTTCTGGTTCTTCATCGGAAAATGAAAATTCATCGGAATCTGATTCAAGTAATTCAACGTCGAAAGGCAAAGGTAAAGTCGTTTCTACTTCTGATGTAAATTCAACAGGATATACCGGAATATATGAAAGTAGTATAACAGGTAGAAAGTTTAAGGAATATAAACAGAATGTAAATTCTTTTGTTAATAAATATGACATAAGTTCTGTAAATTGTAAATGGGGTAGTGAATGTGGAACTGTAGCCTCTATTATAATAGGAAGTGGATATAATAATAAGGCAAATTTTTCAGATGTAAGTAAAAAATTAATAAGTGCAAAGGGAATAAGTCAGTATGGACCATGGCTTAGAGAATACGCTAATTCTGCTGAAGTGAAGTATTATAGTAGTCCAAGTTATTCTCAAATTATTAAATCTGTAAAAGAAGGCTGCGTTGTTATGTTTAGAGTATCCAATTATATTGGTAATGGACATTGGATGACTGTCTTAGACGCAAAAGGGAAAGATGAAGTGTATTTATCTAATCCTGATACATATGGCGTTTCAAACTCTACATCTAAAAATCTTAAAAGTGGATGGATGCACTTTAATAAGAGTACAATAGGTGAATCTATTGAACAGTGCTACATTGTATCAAATAAAGGAAAAGTTATCGACTATTCTGGTGAAAAAGATAGTGATTCTCTTGAGGAGTCATCAGAAACAGTTTGCAATGGAACTAATTCAGGAAAATATTATACATCATTAAAGAAGAAAGATGGTTTGAATAGGATAGACTTTATGAATTCAAACCCTGATATATTCCATAGATACATACGTGAAGGTGGAGAGTATCATGAATATGTTGGATATTCTAGAGAAAAACTTAAATTATCATATTGGAACTTAAAAGATTTATTCCAAAAGGTATATGATAAAAATGATTCTTTACCTTGGGCATATGGTAAAACTTTAGGATTTGAGAATATATATACAAGTAGCTTTTCTAAAAGTGGTGGTTCTTCATCGGGAGGTGGAATATTTACGTGGCCGGTTCCAGAGTATGTTGAGGCAGGTCTGTCATTAAAGGAACAATTAACTGCAACATTTGCAGGAAATGACAGTGTACATAATGGAAATCATGGAGCGATAGATATATCTCATGGTGTTAATACATCAGCAAAAATTGTTGCGGCAGCTTCTGGTGAAGTAATTAAAGCAGGAGATACGGGAGATGGCTATGGAAATTGTGTAATAATAAAACATTCAAATGGATATTTTACACTATATGGGCATATGGCTCCAGGAAGTTTACTTGTTTCAGAAGGTGATAATGTAAAACAAGGGCAACAGATAGGAACGATGGGAACAACAGGTTATTCTACAGGAAATCATCTACATTTTGAAGTTAGAACTGGTGCAAGTACATTTTGGGCATCAAAAAAGGTTGATCCTGAACAATTCTTTAATGATGACTGTTCGCCTATTGGGGGTGGAAGTGGAGAAGTCATAACAGGAGAAACTCCAAATATTTCTGCTGCTGAAAAACAAAAATTAATTGCTTCAATTGATAGAGATGTTGCAGCATGTAACGGTAATACTGATTGGGGATCACAAAATGGAGCTTGGACATTGGCTTATTATAAGGATAATAATCTAGAACTAACAGCAAGAATAATAAATCATGAATTAGGATTAACAGATTCTTCTCAAAATTGTGAAGGGGCTAGAGAGCTAGTAAAATGTAAGGCTTTAATAATGAAGAAAAGAATATCATCTGATGGAAGTATTTATAATGCATTGATTGCCAAAAATCAATTTTATTCTAAAACTACATCTTCTGGTGACAGATTTAATGCAACTCCGCCACAATGGGTAAGAGAAACTGTTGCAGCAATGTGGAATGGAACAGAAGAGAAGCCGCCTTATTATGACGATGATTGTATATACTGGATAGGAGAATGGGATGCTCCTGTTTGGGGGAATGTAGGCCAGGTTATAGGAATTAAGTATAATAATGGTAATAATTGGGTTGTTCTTGCTAAAAATGCTTCTACTGGAAGAAAAATTTGTGATGTTGGAGGTTATGGTTATACTTTTGTATCAAATAGAAAATATCCGGGTTATAGTGACGTATATTATTAAAATTTTATGTGGAAGTATTGTATTACATACAAATACTTCCCATAGTTTCTATTAAATTTAACCTCTTATTCATTATAATAATTATTAATAAAAAATATTATCGTTAAATAGAATGTGGGGTGTTATATGGTGAAAAAAAATAGAATTTCCAAATTAACTATTGTTTTAATTTCTTTGATAGTAATAGCTTTCATTTTGACTTTAATTTACATAATGTCAAAAATAAATAAGCTAAAAGAGATAACATCTAGTATAAAAATACCAGACGGATTTTACTACGTTGGAGGAGATATTAATACTGGTATTATTATTTCTGATAGTGAAAAAGATGAATTTAAAGGTGTGAAGTATAATAGGATAAATAAACTAAAAGGAAATCAATTTGTATGGGTACCTGTCGAAAAAGCTATTGCAAATAGTTTTGAAGAAGTAGAAACTTTAATAAAACAGGGAAAGAATCCCATAGCAATTAAAAATCAAGATAAATATATTGGTATTAGATATAACTTTAATTCATATAGTCATGGTTATAATTTTTATTTTAATGTGTTAGATAATATTGAGCCATACGTTGAAAATGAATTGAATAGTGAAGCTCAATATGAATTTAATAAGATGGTTGAACAAGTTGAAAAAAATAAAGGCTTTTATATAAGTAGATTTGAAGTAGGAAATTTGAGTAATGCAATAAATAATGATGGAAAAGTTGTATCAAAAGCAGGTGAGGATGATATAACTTACCAAAATTGGATAGATTTATATAAAGCTTTAAAAGAAATGTATAATCGAGATGATATAACAACAGAGATGATATGGGGGTGTCAATGGGATGCAGCTCTAGTGTGGATGTCAAATAATGCTAAATTAAATGAATATATATACAATTCTAAGAATATAGGAAATTATTACAATATATTAGAAAAAACTGGAAGTAATCCAGATTATTGTATAAATAATATTTATGATATGGCTGGAAATGCGTTTGAATGGACTCAAAGAGGTAATCCTAAAGAAGGAAAAGAAGCATTAGGTGGATGTTATAGTATAGATTCTGCATATTTTTTATATAACACCAGGACATATGAAATTACATCTCCGTGGAAAGAAGTAGGAACAAGGATGACAATGTATGTAAATTAATGGTGTTAATATATAAAATAATGAAAAGTTTGCTTGTGATATTGCCAAGCAAACTTTTTTGTTGTATAATGTATATAGAAAAATTGTACGTTTTTATACAATTTGGTATTTTTATTAGCATATTTATTTAAGTAAATTAGCTAGTTAAAAGTTAAATTTTAAATTAAATTTAAGGAGAGATGAAAAATGGTAAATGATAAGGAAGTAAAAACAGTTGTATCACCTTTTGCAGTGAGGGAAAATGAAGTAAAAGTGTTTGATGGAAAAGAAGGTTTTGCTTCAATAAATCAAGTTGTTTTTAAAATGGATATGGGATATATTAATGAATCTCATATTAAAGCTCTAGAGGTTGTAAATGAATTTGGATTTATTACTTCAAGACAATGTACTCAAATCTTAGATTTAAGAGGAAAGATAAATGATATTGAAGAAGATAAAAGACAAACAAGAGTTGCTAAATGGCTTGAAGATTTAACAAAATCAAAAGTAATTTCAAGATATTATTTTCAAAGTGATTCTGGAAAAAGTTCATATAGAGTTTATTCAATGGATAAAATAGCAACGTATATATTAAAACAAAGAAATATACCAACAGCTTGGCAACCAACAGATAATACAAAACCTGCTTATTCTGTAAAAAGGAAGCTTGCTGGAAATCAAGTTATTATTGCATATATGCAAAAAGTTGCAGCTTTTAAAAGTACAAATCCTAATATTTTATTATACTCCAAAAAATATAATGTAAAATTTAAACCAACAGGTGGTCTTGTTACTTTGAAAAATTCTTCTGAAGAAGAAAACTTTATATTTGAAGTTGTAAGAAGAAATGATGATTGGAAAAATATGTTTGCTGAGAAAGTACAACTTTATTCAGACTTCTTTGAAAACTTTACAAAAAATGATGCTGGATTTTATACACCTCCTAGAGTAATATTTGTTGGAGAGGATATTCAACATACAGCTGAAATGTTTAGAATTATAAAAAAGGTAAGTACATATCTAAAGGATGAAGATTTATATTTTACTACTGAATTAAAACATTTAGATGAAGATTTAACAAAGAGTATCAGTGTATTTGAGTTAGATCCAGATACTAAAAAATATAAAGCTGTTATAAAGGAAATGGATATATTAAAACCTGGTGAAAAGAAAAATGATGAAGATAAAATAAAAATTGATATGAATTTCAATTCAAATATGATAGTTGAATAAAAATTAATACCCCTATGGTATCGGTTATGGTGCTATAGGGAATTATTTATGCAAAGATTTATCGAAATTTGCGATGAAAATAATATAAACATTGCATAAAACTATTGCAAATGAAAAGAGATTGAGATAAAATATAAGTGTTATAAATAAGGGGGAATAAATTTATGATAAAAGTAGGAATTAACGGATTCGGAAGAATAGGAAGATTAGTAATGAGAGTATCTTTAGAAAGGGATAATGTTGATGTTGTTGCTGTAAACGATCCTTTTATTGATGTTGAATATATGAAATATATGTTAACATATGATACTATTCATGGAAAATATAACGCTGATATTAAGGTTGAAGGTAATGATTTAGTTATAAATGGTAAGACTGTAAAGGTATTTAATTGCATGGAACCTTCAGAAATTCCTTGGGGAGAAGTTGGAGCTGAATATGTTGTTGAATCATCAGGAGTGTTTACAACAACTGAAAAAGCACAAGCTCATTTAAAAGGTGGAGCTAAAAAAGTTGTAATTTCTGCACCATCAAAAGATGCAAAAATGTTTGTTATGGGTGTAAATAATAACGAATATACATCAGATATGAATATTGTATCAAATGCATCTTGTACTACAAACTGTTTAGCACCTCTTGCTAAAGTTATAAATGATAATTTTGGTATTGTTGAAGGATTAATGACAACTGTTCACTCTGCAACAGCTACACAAAAAACTGTTGATGGACCATCTAAAAAAGATTGGAGAGGTGGAAGAGCTGCTACATATAACATTATTCCATCATCTACTGGTGCTGCAAAAGCAGTTGGTAAGGTAATACCATCATTAAATGGAAAACTAACTGGTATGTCATTTAGAGTACCAACACTAGATGTATCTGTAGTTGACCTTACTTGTAGACTTGAAAAAGGAGCTTCATATGAAGAAATCGTAGAAAAAATAAAAGAAGCATGTAATGGAGAACTAAAAGGAATTATGTCTTGGACAGACGAAGATGTTGTTTCATCTGATTTCATTTCTGATCCTCATACTTCTATATTTGATGTAAAAGCTGGAATTCAACTTAGCGATAACTTTGTAAAATTAGTATCATGGTATGATAATGAATGGGGTTATTCAAATAAAGTTGTAGATTTAATCACTCATATGTATGGAGTAGACCATAAATAAAGAATTAAAATTAGGCTAGCTTTGTGTAAGCTAGCCTAAAAGTATAAAGGAGAGAAAGTTTATGTTAAACAAAAAAACAATAAGGGATATCAGTGTAAGTTCAAAAAAAGTTTTAGTTAGATGTGACTTTAATGTTCCACTAGATAAAGATAATCCAGATATAATTACAAGTGACAAAAGAATTGTAGAGTCATTAAAAACAATTAATTACTTAATAGGTGCAGGAGCAAAAACTATACTTTGTTCTCATATAGGAAAAACTGGTCAAAACAAAAGCTTAAAGCCAGTTGCTAAAAAACTATCTGAACTTTTAGAAAAAGAAGTGCCTCTTTTAAAAGATATATATTCAGATGAAACAAAAAACACTATCGATAACATGCAAGATGGCGATGTTGTTTTATTAGAAAATACAAGAATGTATGAAGAAGAAGAAAAAAATGATCCTAAATTTGCAGAAAAATTAGCTTCATTTGCTGATATATTTGTAAATGATGCATTTGGAACTGCTCATAGAGCTCATGCATCAACAGAAGGAGTAACACACTATTTACCTTCTGTATGTGGATTTTTAATAGAAAAAGAAATAAATGCATTAGATAATAGTATTAATAATCCAAAAAGACCTCTAGTTGCCATAATTGGTGGATCTAAGGTATCAAGTAAAATAGCTGTACTTACAAATTTACTTGATAAAGTAGATACAATGTTAATTGGTGGAGCAATGTCATTTACATTTTTAAAAGCAAAAGGATATAACGTTGGAAAATCTCTTGTTGAAGATGATAAAATAGATATTGCTAAAGAAATTATGAAAAAAGCAGAAGATAATAAAGTAGAATTCTTGCTTCCTGTAGACCATATAGAAAGTAAAGATACTTCTGGAATATATGATGCAGTACTTACTCAAGATGAAAATATTGACGAAGATTCTATGGGACTTGATATAGGATTTAAAACTGTAGATATGTATGTAGAAAAAATAAAAAAAGCAGCAACAGTTGTATGGAATGGTCCAGTTGGAATGTTTGAAGTGGAAGAATTTGCAAATGGAACAAAGAAAATTGCTGAAGCAATGGCAACTTCTAATGCAATAACAATAATAGGTGGTGGAGATAGTGCAGCTGCAGTAGAGAAGTTTGGACTTGAAGATAAAATGACACATGTATCTACTGGAGGAGGAGCATCTCTAGAACTTATGGAAGGAAAAAAACTTCCAGGTATAGAAGCATTACAAGATAAATAAAGGAAAAGAATATGTCAAAAAAAAATAAAAAGAGTTATACTCTAGATAGGAAGAAATTTTTAATTTTTGTATTTTCTATTGTTGTAATAATATCTGTAATAATTATAGTTGTATCATTAAATAAAAAAATAGAAATAAATGATTCAACAGATATTAGTAAATTAAATGCTACAAAGTATTGTACAGAAATAAAATCTGAGTATAACAAAGATGAAAATAAAAATAAATTTATAGATGATTGTAACAAAATACAAGAAAAAATAGGTATGTATATTATCAATAATTCTACATTAGATGATACATCATTTGAAAACCTAATATCAAAATTAAATGAAAATCTATCTGATAATAATTTTTCAATTATAGAAATGGATAATCCAACCTACTGGAATGGAACTTGGAGTGTAGATAATAAAGGTAAATTAAAATTCAAATTTAGTAATAAAAAAATAGAACCTGATTGGATAAGTGATGCTACAGTAAGCAATTTTGTTATAACAAATTAAAAAAATAGGACAAATTTCAAGTATGAGTTGAAATTTGTCCTATTTTCATTTTACATTTTTTCTTAAAATATTTAGCATGGTTTGTTATATAAATAAAAATGAAATAGGAATTAATACTTTGGTTATGACTCTAAAAAAGTGGATAAAAATAGGAAATTAAAGTAAAATAATAGAATATAATGCTATTGAATAGAAAGTACATTTACGTAAAAAATATTCAATGGAGGTAATTATAAAGGAAATAATTCATTTGGAACTATAATAGTAACCATAATACACTCGATTTTTATACAAATTTAAATTAAAAGTTGTTTTTAATATAATTTGGTGTTAAAATATAAATATATACATGTATAAGTATATAAATAATTGGAGAGTGGTTTTTATGAGAAAAAAATTAATAGTTGGAAATTGGAAAATGAATTATACAATAACAGAGGCAGAAGCTTTTGTAAGTAGTATAAAAGATAGAATAAATACAGATATTGTAGATGTTGCAATATGTCCAAATTTTGTAGCACTTGGAACAGTATCAAAATTACTTGAAAATACAAATATACATCTTGGAGCGCAAAACGTATATTATGAAGATAAGGGTGCATATACTGGTGAAACGTCAGCTCCAATGCTAGTTTCAGCATTTGTAGATTTTTGTATAGTAGGACATAGTGAAAGAAGAAGTATATTTAATGAAACAGATGAAATGATAAATAAGAAAGTAAAAAAATTACTTGAAAATAATATAAAACCAATAATTTGTGTTGGTGAAACTTTAGAACAAAGAGAAAATGGTACAATGTTTGACGTTGTAGCAAAGCAATTAGATAAATGTATAGATGGAATACTAGGTGATGATTTAAAAAGAAATATTGTAATTGCTTACGAACCAATCTGGGCTATTGGTACAGGTAAAACAGCAAGTAGTGATGATGCAAATAAAATGTGCCATTTTATACGTAAAGCTATAGAAACAAAATATGGTGCAAGTGTTTCAGAAAGAGTAAGAATTTTATATGGAGGAAGTGTAAAGCCAGCTAATGCTTCAGAAATACTTAATATGGAAGATATAGATGGAGCTTTGGTTGGAGGTGCTAGCCTTAAAAATGATTTTGTAGCTATTGTAAATTATGACTAAAGATGATATAATTACTAATGCAAAAATAGAGGAGATGTAAATTATGCATGGAAATAAACAATACATACTTATGATAATGGATGGAGTAGGACTAAATGATGAGAGTAAAGGAAATGCCTTTAAACTAGCAAATACTCCAAATTTAGATAAATTAATAGCAAAATATCCAAATACATACATAGCAACAAGTGGTATGGCTGTTGGACTTCCTGAAGGCCAAATGGGAAATTCTGAAGTTGGACATACAAATATAGGGGCAGGAAGAATAGTATATCAAGACTTAACAAGAATCACTAAAGAAATTAATGATGGTGATTTCTTTAAAAATGAAGAATTTTTAAAAGCAATAGAGAACGTAAAAAATAACAATAGTTCTTTGCATTTAATGGGACTTTTATCTGACGGAGGAGTTCACTCTCATAATTCTCATTTATACGCATTACTAAAACTTGCAAAAGAGCAAGGGATAGAAAATGTATATATTCATGCTTTCTTAGATGGAAGAGATACACCTCCAACATCTGCTATAGAATACTTAAAAGAACTTGAGGAAAAAATAAAAGAAATTGGTGTTGGAAAAATAGCTACTCTTGCTGGAAGATATTATGCAATGGATAGAGATAAAAGATGGGATAGAGAAAAACTTGCATATGACGCAATGGTAAATGGAATTGGTAATAAATTTAAAACAGTTCAAAAAGCTGTTGAAAATTCATATGAAGCTCAAGAGTTTGATGAATTTGTAAAACCAATTGTAATTACTGATGAAGAAGGAAATGAAATAGCTAAAATTAAGGATAAAGATTCAGTAATATTCTTTAACTTTAGACCAGATAGGGCAAGACAAATTGTAAGGGTAATCACAGAACCAGATTTTAGTGAATTTGAAACTGTAAAAATGAACAATTTGTATTTTGTTACAATGACTGAATATGATGAAACTTTAAGTCATGTACATGTTGCATACAAGCCTCAAGCATTAAAAAATACTTTGGGTGAAGTATTATCAAATAGAGGATATACACAAGTAAGATGTGCCGAAACTGAAAAATACGCACATGTAACATTCTTCTTTAATGGTGGAGAAGAAAAGCAGTATAAAGGTGAAGATAGAATACTTGTTGCATCACCTAAAGTTGCTACATATGACTTAAAACCTGAAATGTCTGCTTATGAAGTAACCGATAAAATTATAGATGCAATCGAATCTAAAAAATATGATGTTATAATCATGAACTATGCAAATGGCGATATGGTTGGGCATACAGGAATTATAGAAAAGGCAATTGAAGCTGTTGAAGCTTTAGATACATGTGTTGGTAAAGTAATATCAAAACTAGAGGAAGTAGGAGGAGAAGCTTTAATTACAGCAGATCACGGTAACTGTGAATATATGCTTGATTTAAAAACTGGTGAGGCTATAACTTCGCATTCTACATTTGATGTTCCACTTATAGTTGTATCAGATAGAGTAAAATCTTTAAAAAATGGAAGACTTTGTGATTTAGCACCAACTCTTCTTGCACTTATGGGAGAAGAAAAACCATCTGAGATGACAGGGGAAAGCTTGGTAGAGTTATAGCAGAAAAAATCGTATAATAAAGGAGGCTTTAGATGGAATATAACGACATGGAAGATAAAGAATATGATCCACTTAAAGATACTGCTTCTACTGACTATTTTATGAAAAAATTGGAAAAAGAGAATGAAAAAAGGAAAGAAGAAGAAAAAAAGCTTTCTGAACTTGTTGACATATATGTAAAATGTACTAATCCAAGATGTGGATATGTAAGTAAAAGCATAAAAAAAGTAGAATATAGATATGTTGATGAAATAATGCAGAAATATTCTAATTCTAAATGCCCTATATGTGGCCATAAAGGTTTTAAACTTATTTCGAAGAAAGAATTTGAAAAACTAGATGCTGAATTTAAGAAAAAACAACATGAAAAAGAAAAAAAGAAAAAATTAGATCTAGATAAAATGAAAAAAGCTATAAATTCAAATATTAGGGATGATGTTGAAGATTTACTGAAAGATTTAGAATCTAGACTAAATACTGGTAAATTATCACCAAAAACTTTTGTAAGAATTTTCTGTAAATTATCTGTAGATATTGCTAAAAGATATACAAAAGATATTCCAGGAAGTTATGACACTTCATATAATAAAGTAATTTTGGAATTTTGCGATGGAGCTTTAGATAAATATAACGTTAAAGAAGATGCTGAAACTGTATTAAGAGAAATGGATGAAAAGATTGAGGAAAATAAATTATATATTGCAGAATATGAATATTATATAAATGATAAAAAGGATTCTATATATAAATATGAGAAGAGTGAAAAAGAAAAAGAATATAAAAATATTCTAGATAATTTATCTAAGCAGGAAATAGATAGAAAGTTAGAGGAAGAATTTCAAGATAGAAAGGTAGAATTAGCTGAAAAAGCTCAAAAAAGAGATGAGAGAAGAAAGTTAAGAGAACTTTCTATATAATAATATTTAAGAGGGTTATATATGAATGAAAATGAAATAAAGAATAAACAAATTGAAGAAATAAAAGAAAGTGTCATAAATAAAGTAAGAAATTTGTTTGGTAAAGCTAAAGATGATTTAAAAATTAAAGAAAAGCTAGATAGATTAATTAATGAATATATACCGAATATTCTTAAAAATAATGATAAAGATGTACAAAAAGCACTATATGAATCTTTAGAACCAGTATATAATTTAGATAAAAACTTAGATGAAAAAGAAAATATATTTAAAGATATACTAAATTATGGTGTAGATTCAAGAAGAGAAGAAGTCATAAACACTGATAATGATGATTTAAGGTATAAACTTGTTGGTAAAAAAAGTAAATTATTTGACATATATTCTGAAGAAAAAGGCAAAATTAGTAAAAAAGAAAAAGATGAACAAGATGAATATTTTACTTACGCGCCTGAATTTAAAAGTAGAGTAAGGCAAATACTTGAAAGAAAAGGTATACAAAATGAAGACGTTATATATGAGATTGAAAATAGAGTAAAAAATACAGTAGGACATATATATGAAGATTATAACGAAGCAGATAAAAGTATATCTAACAATTTAGAAGAAATTTGTGATGAAGAATTAGGTAAATATGAACAACAAGTTACTACAAGTAGACAAGATGTAAAATCTAAAAATAAAAAAAATGAATTTACAGATCTTTTACAAGATGGTGTTAATCCAGAAATTAAAATTGTTAAAAATGACATAGATAATATAACTAATGAGGGTGAACTTAACAAGTATGAACCTAATAAAAAATATAGTTTACCGGATAATGTACTATACTAATTAATTTGTTATTTGCTATAGTTTTGCTATAGTTAATATATATATAATAAAAAAATAAGGAGGAATTTTTTATGAAACAATACTTAGAAATAGAATCTATTTATGCAAGAGAAATATTAGATTCAAGAGGAAATCCAACTGTAGAAGTTGAGGCTATTGTAGAAGGAGGATTTGTAGGACGTGCTGCAGTTCCATCTGGTGCATCTACTGGTGCTTTTGAAGCAGTAGAATTAAGAGATGGAGATAAATCAAGATATCTTGGAAAAGGTACAACAAAAGCAGTAGATAATGTAAATGATATTATTGCTCCTGAAATAGAAGGAATGAATGCTTTAGATCAAGTTGAAATAGATAAAGCAATGATTGAACTTGATGGTACTGAAAATAAAGGAAAACTTGGTGCAAATGCTATACTAGGTGTATCGCTTGCTGTAGCAAGAGCAGCTGCTGAAGCTTTAGGAGTAAGTTTATACAACTATTTTGGTGGTGTAAATGCTAAAGTTTTACCTGTTCCAATGATGAACATATTAAATGGTGGTAAACACGCAGATAATAGTGTTAATATCCAAGAATTTATGATAATGCCAGTAGGTGCTGATAGTTTCAAAGAAGCTCTTAGATGGTGTGCTGAAGTATTCCATAATTTAAAATCAGTATTAAAAGCAAAAGGACTTGCAACTTCAGTTGGTGATGAGGGTGGATTTGCTCCAAACCTATCTAAAGATGAAGAAGCTTTACAAGTAATTGTTGAAGCAATTGAAAAAGCAGGATACAAACCAGGTGAAGACTTTAAAATTGCAATTGATGCTGCTGCAACTGAAATGTATGATGAAGCTAAGAAAAAAGGTGAAGAAGGAAAATACTATTTCTGGAAATCAGACAAAATGTATACTTGCGAAGAAATGGTTGCTTTCTGGGAAGATTTAGCATCTAAATATCCAATTATATCTTTAGAAGATGGTCTTGCTGAAGAAGATTGGGAAGGATGGGAATTACTTACAGAAAAACTAGGAAATAAAATACAATTAGTAGGTGATGATCTATTTGTTACAAATACAAAAAGATTACAAAAAGGTATTGATATGAAAGTTTCAAATTCAATCCTTATAAAACTTAACCAAATAGGAACAGTAACTGAAACAATAGACGCTATATCTATGGCAAATAGAGCTGGAATGACAGCCGTAGTATCTCACAGATCAGGTGAAACTGAAGATACAACAATTGCAGATTTAGTTGTTGCTATGAATGCAGGACAAATTAAAACTGGTGCTCCTTCAAGAACTGATAGAGTATGTAAATATAACCAATTATTAAGAATTGAAGAAGAATTAGGATCTGTAGCTGAATATGCAGGAAAAAATGCATTCTTTAATTTAAAATAACAATAAAAAATATTCCCAAGTAAATTTATTTGCTTGGAAATATTTTTATATACAAGTAGGGTATAAAAAATAATAAAAAAATACATATCAATTGACACAAAGAATAAAATATAATATACTATAATAGATAAAATTATTGTTACATTTTGTCATAGTTTTTGTATAGGGGGTAAAAATGAAAAATAAAAGTTTTTTAAAGATTATAGCAGTATTTGTTCTTGTTACTGTTATTTCTGTATCCACATGTATATTTGCAGATGTTGGAAATATAAATAGATACGATAGTGGATCATCATCTAGTAGTTCACATTCTAGTAGTTCTTCTAGCTATTCGGGATCTTCGCACTCAGGAAGTGATTACTCAAGTTCCAGTAGTGAAGGAGGAGGTTCAATATGGGGACTAATAGTAGGAATTATTATTGTGGGAGTAGCAATATTTGTAACTTCTAGAGCTAATGGTAAAACAAACAATAAACATACTGATGCATTAAATAATTTAGTAAATGGTTCAACAGATTCAATAAAAACAAATACGAAGGGTATTGCAGATGAAATTAGACAGACTGATCCAGAATTCTCAGAGGAAAAATTCTTATCTTGGACAAAAGATGTCTTTGTTAAACTACAAGCAGCATGGACAGCAAGAGATTGGAAAATTATTAGACCATTCGAATCAAATGAATTATTTGAACAACATAATGCACAATTACAAGAATATATTAATAACAACAGGATAAACATGATAGAAAGAGTTGCAGTAGAATCAGCTGAATTAATGAGCCATAAAGTAGATGGAGATAAAGAAATTATTGAAGTATACTTAAAAGCTGTTATGAAAGACTATATTATAGATGCAACAACTAAGGAAGTTGTTGAAGGAAATAAAAATACTGATTGGCATATGAGATATAAACTTACATTTGTAAGAAAAAATGGAGTAAAAACTCATGCCGGAACAAGTAATAAATCAACAACTAACTGTCCAAATTGTGGAGCACCAACTGAAATAACATCAGCAGGACAATGTGAATATTGTGGAAGTGTTATAACAACAGGTGAACATGATTGGGTACTTTCAGGACTTGAAGGAATAAAATAATAAATAAAAAAATAAGGGCTAAGTTATTTAGCTTAGTCCTTAATTAATTTAAGGAGGAATTAAAATGGGATTAATAAAAGCAGCAGTAGGAGCAGTTGGATCTACTTTACATGATCAATGGAAAGAGGCAATAAGATGTGAAGATATGCCAAATGATGTATTAATGGTAAAAAAGACTACACCAAATGGAGTTATTTCAAATGGTAGTACTGTCATTGTAGGACCAGGGCAATGTGCTATTATATATGATAATGGTAGAATTGTAGATGCATCTGCAGAAGAAGGTGTATACACATTTAGTGATTCATCAACACCATCACTATTTGCAGGACAATTTGGTGGAATGTTTAAAGAAATGTGGCAAAGATTTACATATAATGGCGCAACAGCTAAACAACAAGCTGTATTTTTCTTCAATATAAAAGAAATATTAGATAACAAATTTGGAACACCAGCTCCAGTACCATACAAAGATTGGGGCCATCCAATAATGAATGCAAGAACAAATTCATATCTTGCAATGAGTGTTGAAGTAAAATGTTTTGGTAAATATACATTTAGAATTTCAGATCCATTTTTATTTATGTCACAAATAGCTGGAACAGCTGATGTATACAGAAAAGCTGATTTAGTAGAACAAATGAGATCTGAAGTTATAGGAGCTTTCTCTAATGTTATGAACAGCTTAGGAAGTGATAAATACAAAATAGAAGTACTTGAACTTCCAAATAAAACTGATGAAATAAAGAAAATAATGGATGAAAACGTATTTGACGAACCAATTAGAAAAAGAGGTATTTCACTTGTTTCATTTATTGTTGAAAGTTTAACTCTAGATGATAAATCTAAAGAGAAAATTGATAATTATGAAATTGGTGGAGATGCATATCAACAACAAGGTGTAATGACTGGTGCATATGCAAATGCTGTTCAAAATGCTGCTAGTAATTCAAATGGTGCAGCAAATGGATTTATGGGAATAGGTATGATGAATATGGCAAGTGGTAATGCTTTTGGTGGTGTTGCAAATGGAAATGGTGCAGCTCCAATGAAACCACAACAAGATGCTGCTACAAAAGCTCAAACACCTGTAAAGCCAGAAGTTCCAGTTGAAGCTCCTGCAACACCTGAGGTTGCAGAGGAAAAACCACAAAATAACTCTTGGAAATGTTCTAAATGTGGAACTGAAAATACAGGTAAATTCTGCACGCAATGTGGTGAGAAAAAAGCAGAAGCTAAATTCTGTACAAATTGTGGAAATAAGCTTGAGGCAGATGCAAAGTTTTGTCCAGAGTGTGGAACAAAAGCATAGGTTATAACTAATAATATATATAATTTAAATTTTGCTATAGTTAATAAATAAGTGTTAAAGTAACGAGAAGGCAGTTGAAACTGTCTTCTTCTTTTATCTTACAAATTTGATTAAATAGAAAATATAGTCTTAAAAGTGAATTCTTATGACTTTATTTTTTTCTAAAAATCATGTAAAATAATGATAGAAGTTCAAAGATAAATAAAAAAGAACAAAGTTTCGCAAAAGTATTGAAAAAGATTAAAAAATATGGTATAAATGTAGAAAATAAATTTGAAACCAAAATGTCTAGAAATAATAGACATTTGAGGAAACGAGGTAATAATGGATCAAAATAGTGAATTAAAATTATTTGAAGATAAAAAAATTAGAGCAAAATGGGATGAAGAAAAAGAAAAATGGTATTTTTCGGTTGTTGATATAGTATCAGCATTAACTGATAATGATTATCAGGCAGGTAGAAAATATTGGAAAACATTAAAAATGAGATTAAATAAGGAAGGAAGTGAGTTGGTAACAAATTGTTACCAACTGAAAATGCAATCATCTGATGGAAAATATTATAACACTGATGTAATGAATACGGAGCAAGTTTTGCGTTTAATACAATCAATACCATCTAAAAAAGCAGAACCATTTAAACTATGGTTAGCTCAAGTAGGAAAAGAACGAATAGATGAAGCATATGATCCAGAAATAGCAATAAATAGAGCATTAGATATATACAGAAAAAAAGGATATTCAGAAGAATGGATAAATCAAAGGTTAAAAACAATAGATATAAGAAAAGAATTTACGGATGAACTAAAAGAAAAAGGAATAAGCGAGGCAAAAGATTTTGCAATATTAACAAATATTTTAACACAGGCTTGGAGTGGACATTCAGTAAAAGAATATAAAAATTTAAAAGGTTTAAAAAAGGAAAATTTACGAGATAATATGACTAATATGGAATTAGTACTTAATATGCTAGCAGAAACATCTTCTACAGAAATTTCAAAAAGTAAAAATGAAAAAGGATTTATGGAAGCACAAGATTCTGTAATAGAAGGTGGAAATATAGCCAGAGTTGCGAGAGAACAATTAGAAAGAAAGACAGGAAAAAAAGTTGTATCTGATAAAAATGCTAAAGAAATAAGAAAATTGAATTCTGGTAAAGAATAGTTTTTTGAAGTCACAAGAAAAGATTTAGTATATCTAATATTCTTGGTTGTAAAGGGGGATAAAAAAGCAATAAAAATTATAAAGAAAAATAATTCAAAAGAAATATTTATATTTTGTTCACTTGTTAATGGAAACTATAATGAAAGTTCTGATATAGATATAGCAGTTAGAGGATTAAGTCAAGATAAATTTTATAAAGTAGCTAGTATTTTGTTATTTGAGCTAGAAAATGAATTTGATCTTATTGATTTAGACGATGAACAAAATCGATTTTCACAAATATTATTAAAAATAGGAGAATTACTTAAAGTTGGATGATAAAATACTTGTAATAGATATTTTCTAAGTTTGGGATAATTTCAAAGAAAATTTAGGATTTTTTCTTAAAATATTATAGATAAAAAATTATTAATAAAGAGGTGTTTGTATGGCAAAGTTATATTTTAGATATGGAACAATGGGATCTGGTAAATCAATAGATTTGTTAAAAGTTGCATATAATTATGAGGAAAGAAACCAAAAATGTTTACTTATGGTTCCAAGTATAGATAACAGATATGGAGTTGGAAAGGTTACAACTAGAATTGGGATTTCAAGAGAGGCATATATAATAAATGAAGATACTAATATTTATGAATATGTATCATCTTTATTAGAAAAGCCAAATTGTATTCTAGTAGATGAATGTAATTTTTTAACTAAAAAACATGTAAATGAATTATCAGATGTAGTAGACTTTTTAGAAATTCCAGTTATATGTTATGGACTTAGATCTGATTTTAAATGCGAATTATTTGAGGGCTCAGAGGAATTAATGGCAATAGCAGATAAGATTGAAGAAATAAAAACAATATGTGAATGTGGCAGAAAAGCAACTATAAATATGAGATATAAAGATGGAAAAGCAATAATTGATGGTGACAAAATAGTTGTTGGTGGAAATGAAATGTATAAAGCAGTATGCAGAAAATGCTATAAAAAGTATATAGAAAAATAATGGTATTTTTTAAGTCAAAATTAGACAACTTTCTAATTTGACTTTTTTTTGCTTTCGGTGTATAATATAAGCTATGTATATTGAGTTCGTGTTAAAATTATATTTTAGAATATAATAGTAGTAATACTATAATATATATTGATCGTGGTTAAAGTAAATTGAAAAGTAAATATTAAAGGAGGAATAATAATTTAATGGAAGAAAAAAAGGATTACAAAAGAAAGGGGCAAACTGCGCCTTTAACAAAAAGAAATAATTCAAATTCTAGAGGTAATAAAGCAACAAGAACAACAAGAACAAATAGAAAAGATAAAAATGATGTATTAAATAATAAGGAGTTAGTAAAGGATACGAAGAAGAAATTATTAAAAAAAGGGCCAAATGTTGAATTCTTAAATATGGATACAAGGCCTGTTGTATCTAGATCATCTAAACCTACTGTATTTGCAGATGCTAAACTTAAAGTAATTCCACTAGGTGGTATGAATGAAATTGGTAAAAATATGACTGTTTTTGAATATAAAGATGAAATAATAGTTGTAGACTGCGGACTTGCGTTTCCAGAGGATGATATGTTAGGTGTTGATTTAGTAATTCAAGATATAACATACTTAGAAAGAAATAAAGATAAAGTAAAAGCTTTATTTATAACTCATGGGCATGAGGATCATATAGGTGCAATACCATATTTCTTAAAGAAAATAAATGTACCAATTTATGGAACAAAATTAACATTAGGTCTAATCAAAGCAAAATTGATAGAACATCACTTAGAAAAAAGTACAAAGCTAAAATGTGTAAAACCACGTGACGTTATAGCTTTAAAACACTTTAAGGTAGAGTTTATAAGAATGACACACTCAATTGCAGATGCAGCAGGACTTGCAATAAAGACACCTGTTGGAACAGTAGTGCATACAGGAGATTTCAAGGTAGATTATACACCAATAGATGGAAAACCAATGGATTTTGCAAGACTTGCAGAACTTGGTGAAGAAGGTGTAACGCTTCTAATGTCTGATAGTACAAATGCTCAAAGAGACGGATATACTATGTCAGAAAGTATAGTAGGACATGAGTTTGATAAAATATTTACAAACTGTAAAAAAAGAATAATAGTTGCAACATTTGCATCAAATATACACAGAATGCAACAAATAATGAATGCTGCTGTAAAATGTAACAGAAAAGTATCAGTTGTTGGTCGTAGTATGATAAATGTTCTTGCAGTTTCACAAGAACTAGGATATTTAGAAGTACCAGAAGGAACTATTATTGATATAGATAAAATAAATAACTATAATCCTGAAGAATTATTAATAATTACAACTGGAACACAAGGTGAACCAATGTCTGCACTTAGCCGTATGTCAGCAGGTGAACATAAAAAGGTTCAAATAACACCAGATGATTTAGTAATTTTCTCATCATCTGCTATACCTGGTAACGAAAAATCAATTGATAAAGTAATTGATGAACTAGAAAAATTAGGTGCTGAAGTTATATACAATCAACTTGCCGATGTACACGTATCTGGTCATGCTTGCAAAGAAGAATTAAAATTAATGTTATCATTAGTAAAGCCAAAATATTTTATGCCAGTTCATGGTGAGTATAGATTTTTAAAAATGCATGGCGAACTTGCAGTCGAAACAGGTACACCAAAAGAAAATATATTTATAATGGAAAATGGTAGAACTCTTGAAATTGGAAAACATGATGCTAAAATTACAACTCAAGTACCTTCTGGTATGATACTTGTAGATGGACTTGGTGTTGGTGATGTTGGAAATATTGTAATTAGAGATAGACAGTTATTATCTGAAAATGGTGTTATAATAGTTGTTGTAACACTAGATAGAAAAACAGCAAAAGTAATTTCAGGACCAGATATAGTAACTCGTGGGTTTGTTTATGTAAGAGAAAGTGAAGACTTAATGGAAGAAATAAAAGAAGTTGCAAAAGATGAACTTGATAGATGCGATAAAGAAAATATTCGTGAATGGTCTAATATAAAATCAAATCTAAGAGATAACTTAATGCGTTTTGTATATTCTAAAACAAAACGTCAACCAATGATACTTCCAATATTAATGGATGTAGATTTAGATAAAAATAGAAATTAATATTTAAGGTGATTGAAAATGGATGAAAATTTAAAAGAAAAATATGAGAAACTTGCAAATTTAATATTTCCAGATGTAACAGAAACTGTAGAAGATTTAGAAAAAAGATATCCTGAAAGAAATTTAAAAGAAGGAGCGTGCGTAACACGTTTTGCTCCTTCTCCTACAGGATTTTTACATACTGGAGCCTTGTTTACTTCACTTATAAATAAAAAACTTGCAAATCAAACAGGTGGGGTATTTTTTCTTAGAATAGAAGATACTGATAGAAAAAGAGAAGTAAAAGATAGTGTAAAAGACTTGACTACCCAAATGAGAGAATTTAATATTTCACCAGATGAGGGAGTTATTGAAGAAGGAAAAGAAATTGGTGATTATGGTCCATATACTCAAAGTAAGAGAGAAAAAATATATAGAATTTGTGCAAAACATTTACTTTTAAAAGGACTTGCATATCCATGCTTTTGTACACCAGAAATGTTGCAAAAGACACATGATTATCAAGAAGAACATAAAATTGTACCTGGGTATTACTCAGTATATGCAAAATGTCGAAATATATCAGTTGATGAATATATATCAAGGATTGAAGCAGGGGAAAAGTATATTTTAAGATTTAGATCAAATGGATCTCACTTAAAAAAAGTAAGTTTTAAAGATGGTATAAAGGGAAAAATTGATATTGCACAAAATGATCAAGATATAGTAATCTTAAAATCAGATGGACTTCCAACTTATCATTTTGCACATGTTTGTGATGATCATTTTATGAGAACAACACATGTTATAAGGGGAGAAGAATGGGTATCTTCAGTTCCTATTCATTTAGAGTTATTCTATGCTATGGGATTTAAGGCACCAGTGTTTGTGCATATTCCAAGTATAATGAAATTAGATGGAACATCTAAAAGAAAGCTTAGTAAAAGAAAAGATAGTGAAGCTGCTGTATCATATTTCTTAAAAGCAGGATATCCAGTAGAATCAGTAAATGAATATCTTTTAACTCTAATTAATTCGGATTTTGAAAACTGGAAAAGAGCTCATAAAAATGAAAGTAATGATTTATTTGAACTTAAATTAAAAAAGATAAATACTTCAGGTGCGTTATTTGATAATGTAAAATTAAATGATGTATCAAAAGAAGTAATATCAAGAATGAATAGTGATGAAGTATTAAAAGCTGTTCTTGATTGGGCAAAAAAATATAACGAAGAAGTATATAACCTAATTTCAAAAGATGAGGCGTATAGCAAAAAAATCTTTGCTTTAGAAAGAGATGGAGCAAAAAAAATACGTAAAGATATATATAAATGGGAAGATATTATACCTACTTTCTTTTATTTCTTTGATGAGTATTTTAAAGATGATATAAAAGAAGAATATGACTTTAGAATTACAGATAAATTGACTAAAGAAGTTATTTTAGATGTAATAGAGAAATATTCTAGTGTATATAACGAAAATGATGATAAGGATACTTGGTTTAGCAGAATGAAGGAACTTGCAAATAATCTTGGATTCTGTACTAATATGAAGGAGTACAAAGAAAATCCAGATAATTTTGTAGGAAGTATTGCAGATTTTTCAGATATAATAAGGACTTCTGTTACAAATAGGCATAATACACCAGATATATATGAAATAATGAAAATACTTGGAAAAGATAGGGTTCTTAGTAGATTTAAAGAATCTGAGTTTAGAATATAAATGAAAAACCACGTGATTTTTGAAGTGCAATTTTTTCTTTTACTTCAATCTATATCACGTGTTTTTATATTATGGAAAGATATCCATATACATATATAAATCTTTTTAACAAATTTTAAAAATGTATATTTGTCAATGATGTGAAACAAAATGATATAAAAATAAAATTCAACCA
>ENA-ORPF01000545-ORPF01000545.1-human-gut-metagenome-genome-assembly--contig:-NODE-545-length-37727-cov-7.520413_pt1 | contig 37727 bp, 29 predicted proteins | sample MGYA00242140_ERZ509070 | MGnify/ENA primary metagenome ERZ509070 (study PRJEB26280, sample SAMEA2338713) | human gut metagenome | biome: human gut; feature: human-associated habitat; material: faeces... | reverse complement strand
AAAGTAAAATAAAAATATTTTAAAATCCACTTGACAAAATTAATAAACTGCCGTAATATATAAAATAAATTTATAAAACGTAAAGGAGAATTAACATGGAAGAAAAAGAAGTTATATTAACTCAAGAAGGGTTTGATAAATTAGAAAAAGAATTAAATTATTTAAGAACAGAAAAAAGAGCAGAAATTGCAGAAAGAATAAAAGTTGCATTAGGTTTTGGTGACTTATCAGAAAATTCAGAATATGATGAAGCTAAAAATGCACAAGCAGAAAATGAAGCAAAAATTGCTGAACTAGAAAATAAAGTAAGACATGCTAAAATAATAGATGCAAAAGATATAGACACAGAAACAGTACAAATTGGAAATACAGTAAAAGTATTAGACATAGAATTTAATGAAGAGGTAGAATATACAATAGTTGGTTCAACAGAAGTTGATTTAGCTCAAAATAAAATTTCAAATGAATCACCAATAGGAAAAGCCTTGTTAGGTGCTAAAAAGAACCAAACAATAGATGTTCAAGCACCAGCAGGTATAATGAAATATAAAATATTAGCAATAACAAAATAGCTGGAGGTATATATGACTATTCATTGTAGTGCTAACAAAGAGGATATAGAAAAAAGCGTGTTAATGCCTGGTGATCCATTACGTGCAAAATATATAGCAGAAAATTTTTTGACAGATGTAAAACTTGTAAATTCCGTTAGAAATATGCTTGCATATACAGGAAAGTATGGAGATAAAAAGGTTACTGTATTTTCTTCTGGAATGGGCATGCCAAGTATGGGAATATATAGCTATGAGCTATATAAATTTTATGACGTCGAAAAAATAATAAGAATTGGTTCATGTGGAGTTTATACACCAGATATAGATTTATTAGACACAATATTAGTAGACAAAACATATACAGAAGGCAATTTTGCATATGAGTGGAATTCAAATGATTGTCATTTAATGCAAGCAGATGAAACACTAAATAGTAAAATAGAAGAAGCGGCAACAAAATTAAATATTCACTATACCAAGGGAAATACTTTGTGTTCAGATTGCTTTGATGGATATTTGGATAATTTGGAGATGTTACTAAATAGATTGCCAAAGGATTTAAATCTAATCGGAGCAGAAATGGAAGCATTTGCATTATTTTATATTGCAAAATATCTTAATAAAAAGGCAGCTTGTTTATTAACTGTTGTAGACTCACTTGCTAAAAAGCAAAGCAGTACAGCAGAAGAAAGAGAAAAAAGTTTAAATAATATGATAAAAATAGCTTTAGAAAGCATATAGAAATTGAGGACAGACCATTTAACTAGAAATCATAAAATAAGATTTAGTTTATAGATGGTCTGTCCTTAGTTTATGAAATTTAAAAAAATAATTTATTATTAATATTCATATGCTAATGAGTTGAGTTATAAGATAACGTTTATCTTATAACTTAAAATGTAATATCTTAAATTGTAAAATCAAAATATAGTTTATAATATGAATGTTTTGTTAAGTTAAAAGTTAAATGTAGTGCTGTAAGTAAGTATAATGTGAATGTTTTGTGAATTTTAGCAATATATATTGACAAGTGCTAAAAAAAGGTATAAATTATATTAGCAGTCAGTAATAATGAGTGCTAATATAACATATAATATATGCAGGATAATTTTAGAACCTACATAAATTTTGAAGGAGGTAATTTTAATGTTAAAACCATTATTAGACAGAGTTGTAGTTAAAATGGTAGAAAATGAGGAGACTACAAAAAGTGGAATTATTTTAACAGGAAATGCTCAAGACAAGTCAAAAATTGCAGAAGTTTTAGAAGTTGGACCAGGAGAATTAGTTGATGGAAAAAGAGAAGAGATGAGTGTAAAAAAAGGTGATAAAGTATATTTAAATGAATATGCTGGAACTAAAATAAAATATGAAGGTGAAGATTTAGTAATTGTTAGACAAAGTGATATTTTAGCAGTTATAGAATAGTTATAATATTATATTAATTTTGAGTGTTAAATTAGTAATTAATTGTTTGAAATATTAAATAGAATGGAGGAATTTTATTATGGCAAAAGATATTAAATATGGAGAAGATGCCAGAAAAAGTTTATTGAATGGTGTAAATAAATTAGCAGATACTGTAAAGGTAACATTAGGACCAAAAGGAAGAAATGTTGTACTAGATAAAAAGTTTGGTGCACCACTTATTACAAATGACGGTGTAACTATTGCAAAAGAAATAGAGTTAGATGACCCATTTGAAAATATGGGAGTTCAGATTGCAAAAGAAGCCTCTATAAAAACAAATGATGTAGCAGGTGATGGTACAACTACAGCTATGGTTCTTGCTCAAAGCATGATAAGAGAAGGAGTAAAAAACGTTGCAGCAGGTGGAGATCCAATGGCAATTAAAAGAGGTATGGACAAAGCAGTAAATGCAGCAGTAGATGCCTTAAAAGAAATAAGTGTACCTGTTAATGGAAAAGAAGATATTGCAAGAGTTGCAAGTATATCAGCTGGAAATCCAGAAGTTGGAGAACTAATTTCACAAGCTATGGAAAAAGTTTCTAAAGATGGTGTTATTACAATAGAAGAATCAAAAACTTCTCAAACAGAATTAAATGTTGTTGAAGGTATGCAATTTGATAAAGGATATGTATCTCCATATATGGTAACAGATACAGAAAAAATGGAAGCAGTTGTAGATAATCCATATATATTAATTACAGATAAGAAAATAAGCAATATTCAAGAAATATTGCCATTACTAGAAACATTAATGCAACAATCTGGAAAACTAGTAATAATCTGTGATGATATAGAGCAAGAAGCATTATCAACATTAATCTTAAACAAATTAAGAGGTGTAATAAATGTTTTAGCTGTTAAAGCTCCTGGATATGGAGACAAGAGAAAAGCTATGTTACAAGACATTGCAACATTAACAGGTGGAGAAGTTATAACATCAGATTTAGGGCTAGAATTAAAAGACACAACAGTTGCTCAATTAGGTAGAGCAAAACAAATAAAAGCAGACAAAGAGCGTACAATTATAGTTGATGGAAGCGGAGATAAGAACGCAATAGCAGAAAGAGTTGCACAATTGAGAGCACAAATTGAAGAAGAAAAGAGTTCTTATGAAAAAGAACAATTACAAGAACGTTTAGCAAAACTTGCTGGAGGAGTTGCTGTAATTGGTGTTGGTGCTGCAACAGAAGTTGAAATGAAGGACAAAAAATTAAGAATTGAAGACGCTTTATCAGCAACAAGAGCAGCAGTTGAAGAAGGTATAGTTGCAGGTGGTGGAACAGCATTTATAAACATTTTACCAGAAGTAGAAAAATTTGTAGAAAGCTTACCACAAGAAGAAAAATTAGGTGGTAAAATAGTAACAAGAGCATTACAAGAGCCAGTAAGACAAATTGCAATAAATGCAGGACTTGAGCCAGCAGTTATTCTAGAAAAAGTAAAAGCTTCACCAGCAGGTGTTGGATTTGATGCAGGAAAAGAAGAATATGTAGATATGAAGAAAGCCGGAATTGTAGACCCTACAAAAGTTTCAAGAAGCGCACTTCAAAATGCTGCATCAGTAGCTTCAATGATATTAACAACAGAAAGCATTGTAACAGATAAGAAAGAACCAAAAGCATGTGGATGTGGAGACCATAACGATGGTGCCGCAGACATGGGTGGAATGTATTAGAATTGTAATTGCATAAATTCAGTTAAATAGAATATTTTATAAAATTTTAAATGAAATATTTAAAAATGAAGTAAAAAATGCTATAATAAAAGGCACAAGAATAGTATTATAAAATTCTTGTGTCTTTTATATTTTTATAATTGCGAGCATGCTGGAATTGGTAGACAGGCACGTCTCAGAAGCGTGTGTCTTATGACGTATGAGTTCAAATCTCATTGTTCGCACCAAATTGGAGAAAAAAATGGGAATTCAAGCATCTAATTTAAACGGGCAGATTATAAAGGATTTGCTAAATAAAAATTATGGTATACAAATAATAGGAGCTGAAAAGATTAACAGGGGAACAGCAAATATATTCAAAGTCGAATCAAATGATAAGGTATATATTCTAAAGGAATTTAGTGAAGGAAGAACAGAGGAATCAGTAATAAAAGAAACTAACATAATTAACTTCTTAAAGAAAAAAGGAATAAACGTTCCTGTCTATATAAAATCAAAACAAAATAGTTTCTACATCAAATTTGAAAATAGAATAATAATTCTGCAAGAATATATAGATGGCTATACAATGGAAAACAATACAGGAGATTATAAAAAGACCATTGAAAGTGCCGTAATATTAGGCAAAATTACACAAGCATTGAAAGATTACGATGGTTTAGAAGAAAACGGAATAATAGAAAAATGGTTTTCAAAAGAAAGCTTGGAGAAGGGAATAAGAAAAATGGAGGATTTAATAAGTAAATTAAATCCGGATAATCTATATAGAAAAACATTTAAAAAAGATCTTCAAGATAAAATAAATATGTCAAAAGATTTGATAAAGAACTTTGATTTTGAAATAATTAAAAAGATGACAATAATGAATAGCCATGGAGACTATAGTGTTCAACAATTAATTTATAAAGATAATGGTGAAACGACGGTAATTGATTTCGAAACAGCAAAGAAACTACCTATAATTTGGGAAGTAATGAGGTCGTATAGCTATATTGATGAAAAAGCCAAAAATGGCGAATTGCATATAGATACATTAGAGGAATATGTTAAAGAATTTGAAAACTATGTGCCATTAAATGAGTATGATTTAAAGTATGCAGCACAATTATATTTGATACAAATTGTAAGTAGTACATTTGGTTATAAACAATATAATGATAATTATGCGAAAACGGAATTACTAGAATTTGCATTGTTCAGAACTAATTTATGCAGATATTTATATAATAATTTAGAAAAAATAAGTGCAAGATTACAAGAATAAGTGCTTTGAAATATGCTGTTTTCAGGCTTTTGAAGAAACATTAAAAAAATATCAAAAAAATTTGAAAAAAATTTAGAATATGTATTGACAAATTTAAGTATTTTTAGTATACTAAGGAAGTCGAGAGAAATGGTCGCTTAGCTCAGCTGGGAGAGCATCTGCCTTACAAGCAGGGGGTCATAGGTTCGAGCCCTATAGCGACCACCATTTCTTTATAAGAAGATTTAGAATTATCTAAATTTTTTTATTTACGGCCTGGTAGTTCAGTTGGTTAGAACGCTAGCCTGTCACGCTAGAGGTCGACGGTTCGAGCCCGTTCCAGGTCGCCATTTTTTTGCCTTGATAGCTCAGTCGGTAGAGCAAAGGACTGAAAATCCTTGTGTCACTGGTTCGATTCCAGTTCAAGGCACCAGAGTAAGAGATTAACTAGAATTGTTAATCTTTTATTTTTTTTGAGATTATTTAATCTGGAATCGAAAAGGAGGAATAGAAAAGCGTCCAGTGGACGGTTTTCCCGACGCGGCTCGGCGAATTCAGTTCAAGGCACCAGAATGAAAGATTAACTAGAATTGTCAATCTTTTATTTTTTTGAGATTGTTTAATCTGGAATCGAAAAGGAAAATAGATTCCAAGTGATAATTGACATTTGCATAAAACGGTAGTATTATATATTTATGTGTGGCTATATGCCATAGTGTAGGAGTTATCATACTTTCACTGTAGATGGGCAGCTACTATGTGATTATATTGATAACATAATAATACTGGCTTCAACTTGGAGGTATTAAACATGAAAAAAAATCCTATCGGAACTGCATTTAAGAAGGAGAACATCTTTCTGGCAACAGTTGATTGCCCTATTGCAAAGAAAGAGCTTGAAGAGGTTCTCCAAAAAGGTGGATGTCGTGTTACGGGGATGCCTGGGGAAAAAAATATTCTTGACTTGATGGTGCCTCTTTGCACACGGCAAGAATATGACATCTTTTATAAAGACGGAAAAGGATATACGCGTTTCTTACTTGATGGAAATGAAACTTTTGCAGGAGATGGCTCTGACGGTAAAGGAAAACTTTACAATATCGTCTCTGCATGGAGTTTCTATGAGGAAGGCGAATTAAGTGAGGTGGAAAACAACGCAGGTGAACCTGCTATTCTTGACGAGTCTGGAGAAAATGATAAACTCGAGAGATATAATCGGGTTTATAATATGAAAAAATAAAGAAAAATACACTGCCCAACAATTGAAGTGTTCAAACTAAGAACCAGCAGGGAAAAAATTCCTTGCTGGTTTTGTCAAATTTAATTGGCTTACATGATTGAAAGTTCAAAAATTACCTGTTATTCTCAAATCCTTTCCATCAGGTGTATTGCAGAAGTCAAATCCGCTAGAAAATGTTCGGTCTACTTTTGCAAGCCTAGGAACCAGAGATGGGTCACACAAATACGAATAATCGTAAATGTAAATTTCAAAGTCGTCATATTGAGAAGCCTCTTTGTCTGTCATGAAATTAATTCCAAGAACAGGAGGCTCTTCACAGTAAGACTCCCATACATCTCTGAAACCCAGAGCTTCATCTTTCCTGTCATAGCTAAATCCGGGTAGAGCAATGTGCCTACCATCTTCCAAAGTCGCAAAAGCAATAGAATGGCTAATCTCAAAATACGGTTGATGAGATGCAAAGTATTTGCATTCTTTGTAAGAGTATTGTTCATTGTCAAACTTGCAATTCATTTTTAAGATACGTGGCTCCTGAGAAACGACAGCTTCTTGATAGCGTGCATCGTATGGAAAATGAATATTGTCAAATTTAACAATGTCTGAAAGTTCGAAAAGTCCATATAGACCGTAAACTGTATAATTTGATACTTGTTTGGCATCTTCATCGGAATATCGATTAAATACCATTCTGTGAGTATAAGGAAGTTCACCATAAGGCGATGCATCAAGTATGAATTGCAGATTTGCATCTTGGTCGGTTAAACCAATTAGGGCTGTTGGTCCATCTCCGGGACAAAAGCCATATTGAACAAAACCGTTTGTGAATTGGTTTAGCTTTTGAACTTCTTCATATCGATAAGTACCTTTGATAGAATAAGAGGCTTGAGCTGTGTCATTTATGGCTAATGTTACTTTTCCGTTTACGATTAATACTTGTATGTCACGATCGGGATAGTATTTGTCATATATTTTTTGCAAAATTCTTTCAATCATAATATCCTCCCTTCAGTTGCTCGAAGGACAGTGCTTCCGAAAATGTTAGTGTTCGAAGGCAATAAAATATTGCGATACACAAAGTATATCACGATTTACATAAAAAAACAATACATATGAGTCGTTAAATGAATTGCAATAATGAAAGTATAAAAAACATGATTTAAACCTAACGATATTGAAAATGCGATTATCTTATGATACTATTACCTTGATGAATATTTATAAGAGGTATAATATGTGGAGTATTAAAGAGATAAAACAAAAAGGTAAGAAAACATTAAAAAATAATTTATGGACATTACTTTTAATTGGCTTATTTATGACGATTGTAGTTGGAAAGTATGCTGTTAATAACGATTCTTTATCAAACTTGAATGTTTTGAAACAATTTATAGAGGATAGAAAAAATGGAAAAGAGCTAACTTGGATTGACAAAGAAAATCCAGAAGTAATGTTAAATAAATATCTTGACGAGATGGTTTCTCAGATGTTTTCTGGAAATAGTAGTGTTATTACAGATGTAATAAATGATTACAACGAAAAGAATAATGTTACTAAAGGCGTATTTTATACGGTGTTTAATGTTGTAACTAAGGGACATGAACATGTTCAAAAAATTATTCAAACTATTGCAAGTTACGAAAATAAAACAACAATTTTGAAAATTCTAATTATTGTAGTTGCTGCAGGAGGTATGGCAATAAAAATATTTATATCTTACCCAATTCAAATAGGAGAGACAAGAATATACTTAGAGAGTAGAAATTACAAGAAAACAAAAGTGTATAGAATGTTGTATCCATTTAGAAAAGGAAGATATTTAAATGTAATAAAATCCATGCTACGAATGGAAATATATCAACTTTTATGGAATTTGACCATTGTTGGAGGAATAATAAAAAAGTATTCATACAAAATGATTATGTACATAATTGCGGAAAATCCACAAATTAGTTCGAAAGATGCAATAAGAATTTCAAGAGAAATGATGGACGGAAATAAGTTGAGAGCATTCTTGTTAGATTTATCATTTATTGGCTGGAATATCTTACAATATATTACGTTTGGTTTGGCTGGAATTTATGTTTCACCATATTATACTGCTACAGAAGTCGAATTATACGCATTTTTAAGAAAAGAATACATAGAAAATAAAAAATATGGATATGAATTATTAAATGATACAAAATTGTATGAAGAAAATCCAGAGACAGCAAGTTATCCAGATGCGTTTGAATTTGAAAGAAAGAAAATAAAAATTGACTATAATAAAAATTATGAACTTACATCTATAATATTATTTTTCTTTATCTTCTCATTTGTAGGCTGGCTGTGGGAAGTAGCACTATATTTATTTAGAGATGGAATATTAGTAAACAGAGGAACCTTATATGGACCATGGTTACCAATTTATGGAGTAGGTTGCACACTTATAGTGCTTTTAACGAAATTTAAAAAATTCAGAAAGATGTTGAAAAATCCATTTTTAACATTTGGAGTTGTAATGTTTTTATGTTCTGCAATAGAATATGCAACTTCCTGGTATATAGAGGTTACTACTGGAATAAGATACTGGGATTATACAGGCGTATTCTTGAATATAAATGGACGAATTTGTTTGGAATGTTCACTATTCTTTGGTCTCGGAGGTGTATTATGTGTATATATTGTAGCACCATTCTTAGAAAGAAATTTGCAAAGATTAACAAATAAATTAAAAATATCAATGTGCATAGCCTTGCTATTGATATTTGGAGCAGACAATGTTTACTCACATTTTCATCCACACGTTGGAGAAGGAATATCGAGCAGTGTAGAAAATCCTACTAAAGTGCCAAACTTAATACAAAGATTTTAGAGAAAAAAGACGTTCTTAAATTAGACTAAATTGTCTAAAAAGAACGTCTTAAATTTTATAAAAATTTTTTCATTTGTTCTATATCATTTTTTTGTAATGTGACAAAGTCATTTAAAATATTTTTTACAGGTTCATCAGCTCTAGGATTATGGTTCAAAAGCTTTTGACATTTTATAATTCCCATGTCTCCACCTTGAATCATAAGTTCTGCAATTTTCGAGTTACTCTTATCAGTCATAGTGTTCATTTGAGTACCCATCCAAGCCATCATTTTGTCTGTAACAGGTGCTTCATCTGGAATTTCTCCATATTTATCAAATTGATTGTTTACTCTATCAATAATTCTGCCATATTCTGTGTATTGAAAAGTTAAATTTTCTTTCATATTCTCGTCGCCAACTTTTTTCAAAACATACGAGATAGAATCCATTCCCATCTTTGCAGCTTTATTAATCTCATTTAAAATAGTCAAATTAATATTTTCATCTTTTCCACTATTAAAATTTTCTCCCATAAAATCAGTCCTTTCAAATTTTATAATATTATTTGCAAAAAAAGAAAAAATATGTATTGAAATAAAAAGGATAATGAATTACGCAAGTTATTAATAATAAGATTGTTAATGAAAATGTCAGAGATATATAGTAAAAATGTAGAAATATTAACAAAATTATGTTATATTTACCAATAAGATTATTGTTGTTTAAAAATGAAAATATATGAATAAAAAATGAATTAAAAATGTAGTGTAAAAGAACCCAAAATTTAACATATAAATAGAAATGTATAATCTAAAAACCGCAATTATCATAAATAAGGAGGTAAAAGATTATGAACAAACAAGAAATTATGGAGTTGTTAAATATAGGAGAAAATAGAGAAGTAGAGTTTAAGGAATCATATAAAAAATTACCAAAATCACTATGGGAAACTTATTCATCTTTCGCTAATACTAGAGGCGGAATTATTATATTAGGAATAAAAGAGAATAAGGAAACAAAAATGTGCACAATAGAGGGAGTTGAAGAAGTAAATAATATTTTAAAAGATTTTTGGAATACTATTAATAATAGTGAAAAAGTAAGTTGCAATATATTGAATGATGATTGTGTAGAAATAATGAAAGTCGAAAATAGGATGTTACTTATAGTAAATGTTCCAAATGCTAATAGAAAAGATAAGCCTATATACATAAACAACAATCCAATTACAGGCACTTATAAAAGATATCATGATGGTGACTATAGATGTAATAAAAAGGAGATACAAGTTTTGTTTAGTGAAAGCACTGAAGAATCAAAAGATGAGATTATATTAAATGAATTTAATATTAACAGTATTGATAAAGAAACATTAGAAAGTTATAGAAAAAGATTTAAATTACACAAGGGTGATTCACATGAATGGAGTAACTTAACAAATGAAGAATTTTTATATATGATAGGTGCAATAGATCGAAAAACAAGTAAATTGACTTTGGCTGGACTTTTAATGTTTGGATATAATAGAGATATTGTAAAAATTAAACCAAGTTTCTTTCTTGATTATAGAGAAATAGATGATTTTATTACCACTGAGAGATGGTCAAATAGAATAACTTCATCACCAGATGAAAATAGAGAGGGAAATCTATGGGGCTTTTTTTCTAAGGTTGTAAATAGATTGACAGCAGATATTCCAACTCCATTTGCCATAGATAAAGATTTAATGAGAATCGATGATACTGACGTGCATAAGTGTGTAAGAGAGCGGATTGGCAAACTGTCTTATACATGCAGATTATTCAGAAAGTGGCAGTATAGTGATAGAAAAAGGACCAGATTATTTTAAATTTTCAAATCCAGGAAACTTAAGAATACCTATTGAGATTGCAATGCAGGGAGGAAGAAGCGATCCTAGAAATGTTATTTTGCATCAAATGTTTTCATATTTAGGATATGGAGAAAGAGCTGGCTCAGGGTTATATATGATCAATAAGGTCTGGAGTGAAAAAGAATGGATTAAACCAAAGATGAAAGTTGAATTAAATCCCAATAGAACGATGTTAACTCTATATATGAAGAAACAACAATTTGTAAATAATTACCCAAATAATTACCCAAATAATTACCCAAATGAATTAACACAAATTCAGATAAAGATATTAGAAATAATAAAAGCAAATCCTAGAATAAATGTAAGGCAAATTAGTGAACAGATTAAAGAAATTAAGTATGATGCTGTTAGATGGAACATAGCGGAATTAAAGAAGAAAAAAATTATAGATAGAAAGGGCACAACAAGAAAAGGGGTATGGAGTATATTAGTGGAGTAATTGTGCAATATAAAATAGATATGAATTGATTATGCACATTGAAAATTCAATGAGTTTAATATATACTGTTACAAGAAATAAAATTCAATTACAAAAGTTTGAAAAATTTAGAAGTTTTCAAATTATTGCAATAGAAGGGAAATGAAAAAAATTATGGCAAGTGTTAAATGGACTGATGAGCAACAAGCTGCGATTGATAAGAAAGGTTCAAATATTTTAGTCGCTGCTGCTGCCGGTAGTGGTAAGACGGCAGTTTTGGTTGAGCGCATTATTAAGAAAATTATTGTTGACCGTGTTGATATAGATAAAATTTTGGTGGTTACTTTCACTAATGCTGCAGCATCTGAGATGAGAGAGAGAATTCTAGAAGCTATTTATAAGAAAATTGAAGAAAATCCGGAAGATGCAAATCTTCAAAAGCAGATTATCCTTCTCAATAAATCGAGTATATGTACAATAGACTCTTTTTGTCTTGATGTTATTAGAAATAATTTTTATGAGATTGATATATCTGCAAATGCGAGAGTTGCAGATAGCACTGAAATGTTGCTATTAAAGCAAGAAGTATTAGATGATATGTTTGAAGATAAATACATTTCAGGTGATAAAGATTTTCTGGATTTAATTGACACCTACACCAAGTATAACAAAGATGAAGATTTAAAAGAACTAATTTTGAAAATTTATACATATATTCAAGCATCACCTTTTCCAGAAGAATGGTTAAATGAAAAGGTGGAAATGTTTGACATTGAAGGAAAATATACAAACTTCTCTGACACCCCATGGGGAAAGATTATAATTAAAAATGTAAGTGATATATTGGAAAATGGAATATTAAAACTAGAGAGTATTAGAAACAAAATGACACGTTTTCCAGAACTTGAAAAATTTATAAATACGATAAATATAGACCTTGTGGATTACTACTTTTTAAAGGATAATTTAAATGATTGGGATAAGTGTGTTAATGCAATTGTAGCACTAAAAGATAAAAGAAATAATTGGCCAACTGATAAAAAAGTTACTAATGACCTAAAAGATGAAGCAAAAAATATAAGAGACAGTGTTAAAGAAGAATTTAAGAAAGTTAAAGAATTGTTAAATTGCACGTCAGATGAAGCGATTGCAGACATAAACTTTATGTACAATATTCTGAATAAACTTAAAAACATAATATTGGAGTTTTCTGAGAAGTTCTATCAGAAAAAAAGAGAGAAAAACATAATGGACTTCAATGATATGGAACACTTAGCTTTAAAAATTCTAGTAAAAAAAGACAAAGCTGGAAATGTTGTTAAAACAGAGGTAGCAAAAAAGTATGAGGAAAAATTTGAAGAAATTGCAATAGACGAATATCAAGATAGTAACTTAGTACAAGAGTATATCCTAACGAGTGTATCAAAGGGAAACAATGTTTTTATGGTTGGAGATGTTAAGCAGAGCATTTACAAGTTTAGACAGGCAAGACCTCAATTATTTATAGAAAAATACAATAAATATAAGTTAGAACCAGAAGCGGGCGAAGATAGAAAAATTCAGCTATTCAAAAACTTTAGAAGTAGAGAAAATGTACTAAACATTACAAACATGGTGTTTGAAGATATTATGAGCAAAGAGCTCGGAGACATAGATTATAATACGAATGAGTATTTGAATTTAGGTGCATCTTACTTGAAAATTCCAGAGCAGGATTACACGACTGATATCGAGATTATAGATACGAGTGATGAAGATAATGATATCTGGAAAGATGAGGATTCAGAACCATCACTATACATACCATCAGAGGAAGATAGCGATGATGCAGAACAAGAAAGAGTAGAAGATGTTGTATTAGAGGCAAGATTTGTAGCAAAGAAAATTAAAGAATTAATCGATAGCAAGTATCAAGTTATAGACAAAAAAGAAGGTAAAAGAAACATTAGATATAAAGACATTGCAATCTTATTAAGAAGTATAACCGGAATTGCGAATGTTTATGAAAAAGAAATTTCTATGCTAGGAATTCCTGTATACAGTGATAGCTCTGGAGAATATTTGCAGTCAATTGAAATAGAAACCATTATGTCATTACTAAGAATAATAAACAACCCAATGCAAGACATTCCACTAGTTACTGTAATGCGTTCGCCAATAGGCAATTTTACAGACAATGAGCTTATTGAAATTAGATTAAATGATAGAAATTCAAATTTCTATGAAGCTCTTATCAAAACTGATACTCCAAAGGTTAAGAAATTTTTGCAATTATTAGAGGAGCTAAGAAATGATGAACAATATATGGCTCTAGATGAATGGATTTGGAACATATATACAAAGACTGGTTACATGAATTATGTGAGCCTAATGCCAAATGGAAATTTGAGAGTGTCAAATTTGAAGATGCTATTTGAAAGAGCAAAACAGTATGAATCTGCAAGTTTTAAAGGACTATTCAACTTTATTAATTTTATAGATAAGATAAAATTTAATAGTGAAGACTTAACTTCTGCAAAAATAATAGGCGAAAACGAAGACGTAGTAAGGATTATGAGTATTCATAAGAGTAAAGGATTGGAGTTTCCAGTTGTTATATTAGCAGGAGTTGGAAAGCAATTTAATATGCAAGATTTAAACGAAAAAATATTACTGGATCAAGATTTAGGACTCGGACCACAATATATCGATTCGGAAAGACATATTGAATTTAAAACATTAGCTAAAAAGGCACTAGCAATAAAAGCAAAAAGAGAAGCTGTGTCTGAAGAGATGAGAGTTTTGTATGTTGCATTAACAAGACCAAAAGAAAAATTGATAATAGTTGGAAGGCAAAAAGATGCAAACAAAAAGATAACTGAAAAGCAAAAGGCTTTAGAGGTGTATCCATCAGACGATAGTAAAATTAATGCATATTTATTGCAAAAATACAAAACATATTTGGATTGGTTAGAGCTAATATATGAAAAAGAGGGAGTAGCAAAAACAGAAAAAATATTCAGAGTAAATGTGCATAATAAAAAAGAACTATTAGAAAATTTGAAAAAAGAAGAGAAAATAGAAGAAGACATTTATCAAAAAATAATAGAAAATGCTAAGAAAGCTAATAAAGAAGAAAAGCAAAAAATATTAGAGTACTTAAACTGGAAATATCCACATGAAGAAATAGAAGGAGTTCCAACCAAGACGTCTGTAACAAAAATAAAAGAAATGGTAAATGCAGAACAGGTAGAAGAACAGACTAAAAATGTGAAATTTGCAGTAGAAGAAACAAAAGAGGCAAGAGCTATAACGCAAAAACCTAAATTTGTAAATAATAATGAAAATGCAAAGATTAGCAATGCACAAAAAGGAACTTTAATGCATTTATGTGTTCAGAAAATGAATGAAAAAGAAGAGTATACAGCTGAGAAAATTCAAGAATTGATAGATGAATTAAAGCAAAAAGAAATAATAAGCAAGGCAGAAGCGGAGAATATAAATATAAGCAAATTACAAGGATACACGAAATCCGATTTATGGCAAGAATTGAAAAATGCAAAAGAAATCCATAAAGAAAAAGCATTTTATATAAATGTAAAAGCAAGCAGAATGTATGATATAAGCAAGGAAAATGATGAAAACATATTAGTGCAGGGAATTATAGATTTATATTATATAGATAAAGACGGAAAGCTAGTACTAGTCGATTACAAAACAGACTATGTGGAAGCGGGAAAAGAAAACGAGTTAGTAGAAAAATACAAGGAACAATTATATTTATATAAAGATGCACTAGAAAAAGCATTAAATAGAAAAGTGGATAGGATGTGGATTTATAGTTTGTATTTGAATGAATCAATAGAGATTGAAAAATAATTACAATTTTTGCTACGTCAAATATCATTTCAAATGCGGTTACATACAAAAAGTATGCGCCCTTGCCTTTGAAATTCATTTTCCTTGTAAAAATTTAATTCTTTTCCAATCAAATTTAACCTAAAGAGAGAAAGGAGGAAGTGCACTTACAGTGTACAGAAAAAATGAGATTAGACAAATTTTTAAAAGTTTCAAGAATAATAAAGAGAAGAACAGTTGCAAACGAAGCGGCTGATGGTGGAAGAATATCTGTAAATGGTAGAGTAGTAAAACCGAGCTATGAAGTAAAAGTTGGAGATATTGTAGAAATCAAATTTGGAGATAAAATATCAAAATTTAAGATAGTAGCAATACCAACAGTACAAGGTAAAAACATGCCACAGATGGTAGAAGAAGTGGAATAGAAATTCACAATAGAAAGATGTAGAAAAGTAAGTAAACGTGTAAGAATTTGACGTACGATTTTGCTTGCTTTTCTTTTGTTTCGAGAATATAATTATAGAGCTTGGAATAGATGAAAACATCTATGAAAGTATTAACGTTAATATATATTTAAATTTATCAAATTATTTTAAATCAAAAAGATTAATTTCTTTATTCACTATAGCGAAAGGTAAAATCCAAAATCAATCAGTATGTTGTGTTGCAAATGAAAAAATATTATTTAAAAAACATTCAGAGAAAATTTATTGAGATAAAATACATAAAAATTTTACTTATAAGTTGAAAAACAGTCAATAAAATGGTAAAATGGAAAGGAAGCAAATGGACGATTTAAAAGAAAATAATATTAGAACAGAAGACAAAAAGATAACAAGATTACCACTAACATCAGATTATGTATTTAAAAGAATATTTGCAAGAGAAGAAAATAATTCAATGTTAAAGGATTTCTTAGAGGCAATATTGAATATACATATAGATAAAGTAGAAGTAAAGAACCCAGAATTAACACCTAATATGGCAGATGAAAAACTTGGAATATTAGACCTAAAATTGGATATAGATAATGAAAGAGTAGTAGATGTTGAAATGCAGGTTTCAAATGAGCATAATATAAAAGAAAGATCTAGCACATATCTATCGAAACTAGCAGCAGAACAGCTAAAAGCTAAACAGAATTATAAAGACCTAAAAAAGATAATAACAATAAATATATTGAAATATAATTATCTAGAGAGAAATGCATATTATTCAATAGCACGAATGAAATATGAGGATACAAAACCAATAGAATTTGTTGATATGGGCTACAACGAGGAAGAGAAAGAAGCAACAAATACATTTGAAATGCACTTTATAGAATTACCAAAATTTAAACAAAAAAATCCAGACTGCAACACAAAGCTAGAGCAATGGCTATGGTTGATAGATGGAAGTAAGGAGGAGAAAGTAGAAATGTCGGCCAAAGAAAATAAAGAAATAGACAAAACAGTAAAAGAACTAAATAAATTAAGCAAAGATCCAGACGAAGTCGCAAAGTATGAAGAACGTGAGTGGAGTATAATGAGATACAATGTAGAGATGAAAACCAATAGAGAACTTGGAGAAAAAGAAGGAAGAAAAGAAGGAGAAAAGAAAACAAAAGAAAAAATCGTGAAAACGTTAAAAAACATGAATTTATCTATAGAGCAAATAGCTCAAGCAGTTGAACTAACCCAAAAAGAAGTAGAAGCAATATTAAAAACACAGGAAAATTAGAGAAAAAGTGCAAGGTCCAATCAAGTTTGTTCCGTCAAATGAATTTAGCGAATTCTTTTAAGGAGGTAAAGGAGGTTCCCGTTTGGGAACCTCTTAAATTTTTATTATAATTAAAGAGAAAAGAATATAATCTGTATTGAAAAATCTCCCTTTTGATGATAGAATTAGACAAAATATTACAAATGGGGGAAAAACAATGCCAGATTTTGTACATTTACACGTGCATAGTGAGTTTAGTTTACTAGATGGAGCAAACAGAATTAAAGATTTACCAGTTAGAGCGAAAGAGCTTGGAATGAAGGCTATGGCTATTACAGACCATGGCGTTATGTTTGGTGCAATCGATTTTTATAAGGCATGTTTGGCAAATGGAATTAAGCCTATAATTGGTTGCGAAGTTTATGTTGCCCCAAGAGGAAGAGAGGATAAAGACCCTAATATTGATGCAAGGTATAATCACTTAATTTTGCTTGCAAAGGATAATGAAGGTTACAAAAACCTTACAAAACTTGTTTCTATAGGATTTACAGAAGGCTTTTATTACAAGCCAAGAATTGATAAAGAAGTGCTAGAAAAATATCATGAAGGATTGGTTTGCTGTAGTGCTTGTTTGGCAGGAGAGGTTTCTCAGGCAATTTTAAAGGGAGATATGGAAGAAGCCGAAAGAGCTGCTACATGGTTTAAGAATGTATTTGGAGAAGATTATTATCTGGAAATACAAAATAATGGAATTAAAGAGCAAGTTTTAGTAAATCAAAAGCTAATTGAACTTTCAAAAAAGTTGAACATAGAGCTTGTTGCAACAAATGATTCGCACTATTTAAGAAGAGAAGATGCTTACAACCATGAGATTTTGCTTTGTATTCAGACTGGCAAAAAGATTACCGACGAAGATAGAATGAAGTTTGAAACAGACGAGCTATATATTAAGTCACCAGAAGAGATGGCAGACTTTTTCTCTGGTGTGCCTGAAGCAATAGAAAACACTGTAAAGATTGCAGATAAGTGTAATGTAACCTTTGAATTTGGACACACAATACTTCCAAATTATGATGTGCCAGAAGAATTTGCTACACATTACGATTATCTAGAAAAGCTATGTAATGATGGAATAAAAAATAGATATGGAGATAATCCATCACAAGAAATTATAGACAGAAAAAATTATGAGCTAGGTGTAATCAAGAAAATGGGCTATGTTGACTATTTCTTGATAGTATGGGATTACATACATTATGCTAAGACTCAAGGAATACCAGTAGGACCGGGAAGAGGTTCTGGAGCTGGTTCTATTGTTGCGTATGCCATAGAAATTACAGACATAGACCCAATGAAGTATGCTTTACTTTTCGAAAGATTTTTAAATCCAGAGAGAATAAGCATGCCAGATTTTGACGTTGACTTCTGTTATGAAAGAAGACAAGAGGTAATAGACTATGTTTCTAGAAAGTACGGTCCAGACCATGTTTCACAGATTATTACCTTTGGAACTATGTCTGCTAGAATGGTTATAAGAGATGTAGGAAGAGTTTTAGATGTTCCTTATGCAACAGCCGATAAGCTAGCAAAAATGGTTCCAAATGAGCTACACATAACAATAAAAAAGGCACTGGAACAAAACAAGGAATTCAAAGATGAGTATGAAAATAACCCAGAAACAAAGAAGCTACTGGATATTGCAATGGCCTTAGAAGGAATGCCAAGACAGGCTTCTACACATGCTTGTGGTATAGTTATTACAAAAGACCCAGTTGTAACCTATGTCCCACTATATGTAAGAGATGGAATGATTTCGACACAATACATAATGACAACTCTTGAAGAATTAGGTCTATTAAAGATGGACTTCTTAGGACTTAGAACTCTAACAGTTATACAAGATACTATAAATTTGGTTAAGAAAAATAGGGGAATAGACGTAAAATTTGACCAAGGAATGAATGATCCAAAGGTATTCAAATTATGGCAAGACGGAAACACGATGGGAATATTTCAGTTTGAGAGTCAAGGAATGACAAACTTCATGAAGGAACTTAAACCAGATTGTTTGGAAGATTTAATTGCCGGAGTTTCATTGTACCGTCCTGGACCAATGGATCAAATTCCAAGATATATTTCGAATAAAAAAGACCCAGACCATGCTGTGTACACACATGACAGCCTAAAGCCAATATTAAAAGTAACTTATGGCTGTATGGTTTACCAAGAGCAGGTTATGCAGATAGTTAGGGACTTAGCTGGATATTCGCTAGGACGTGCAGATTTGGTACGTCGTGCCATGGGTAAGAAAAAACTAGAAGTAATGGCAAAAGAAAGAGAAATATTTATACATGGTCAAGTAGACGAAAATGGGAACATAATAGTACCAGGCTGTGTAAGAAATGGAATAGACGAAAAATCTGCTAACAAGATATTTGACGAGATGTCTGAATTTGCAAAATATGCTTTCAATAAATCACACGCTGCTTGCTATGCAGTTGTATCATATAGAACAGCATACTTAAAAGCATATTATCCAACAGAATTTATGGCAGCAATGCTAAACAGCTTCTTAGGAAATCTTGATAAAATTCCAGAGTATATTGATGAATGTAAAAGAATGAACATAGAAATTCTAAAGCCAGACATTAACAGGAGTTATACGAAGTTTACGGTAGATGGTGGCAAAATAAGATTCGGACTTGGAAGTATTAAGAATGTTGGACTTGCCGCAGTAGACACGATTGTTGCAAATAGAGAAAAGAATGGAGAATACATAAGTTTTACAGACTTCTGCGAGAGAATGGAAGGCGAAGCCGTAAATAAAAAATGTATAGAGAGTTTAATAAAAGCAGGAGCATTTGACAATTTTGCAGAAACTAGAAGTACACTAATGGCTTCATTTGAAGACATAATAGATACAATTTCTGGAGCATCAAGAAAAAATATACAAGGCCAAGTCTCGATGTTTGATATGGCAATTTCACAAACAGACTCAAGCAAAGACGATATGGAAAAGCTAAAATACAAATACACAACTTTAAAAGAATATTCAGATCAAGAATTATTATCAATGGAAAAAGAGATGCTCGGAATATATGTATCTGGACATCCACTTGAAAAATATAGAGAGCTAATAGAAAAATTTGCAGATGTGAACACACTTCAAATGAGAGACGCAAGCGAATTAGTTAGCACAGAAAACGAAGAAGATGTGTCACCAGAAAAATTAGCTGGAAGAGTACAACAATTAAAAGACGGACAATTTGTAAAATATGCTGGAATAATAACTGGAATAAAGAAAAAATATACAAAAAATAACAAATTAATGGCATTTGTAACAATAGAAGATTTATATGGAAGTGTAGATGTAATCGTATTCGAAAATTGTTACAATCAATGTTCAAACGAATTGATAGATGAGAACATAGTACTTGTAGAAGGACGTCTAAGCATAAGAGAAGATGAAGCTCCAAGCATAATTGCAAGAACAATAAGAAACTTAGAAGATGTAGCCAATAATCCAAGTTCTACAAATATATCAGTTAATAACGAAAATGGTGCAAATCAAGCAGTAAAAATATCTAAAAAAAGATTAAACATAAACATAACTAATTTAGACGAAGCGCAAAAAGACAGACTAAGAGGGGCATTGAAATTCTTCAATGGGGATAGAAACAACACTCAAATAGAAATAATAAATGGAGAAAAAATAGCTCCAGCAGGAGGCTTATTCGTAACGCCAGAAATATTGGAAGAAATACAAGAAATTGTAGGAATAGAAAATGCTGTATTTGAAAAATAATTTTCAATATTAACTATGGCAAACTACAATGAGTATGCAGAAATTGTCGAACGATTTTTAAGTTAAATTTAGAAAAAATATTGCAAAAAAAATAAAATATAGTATAATAATAAATGAAATGTTTTTGGTGCATAACACTAAATTTCATATGAGAATGGGTAATCAAAGATTACCAAAAAAATCAGGTATGTTCACAGCATACCTGATTTTTTGCTATTTATTGAATAAATCAATAATAGCTTTTAGCTCTTTTAAAAGCATATTTAAGAGTAATAACTATAATATGTAAAGCTTTAAAAAATTTCTTCGAGTGTTTTCTTCTCTTGTTTTGCTTTTGATGCATCATTCTCACCTCCTTTCTTATGAGAATGACATAATTATAATACATAAGCCGTGAGAAAGTCTGTCGAAACATGTAATTAACTTAAAAAAATTCACAAAATTTTCATTGAATTACTATTTATTTAATGGTAAAATTATTAATGATTAGAAAACAATTACAACCTTGCGAAAGGAAATATAAATTATGGAAAAATCACTTTTGAAAGATAGTGTAAGACAAATAAAAAATACATTTAAGCGATTTCTATCTATTGTGGCAATAGTATTGCTTGGAGTAGGATTTTTTGCTGGAATTACGGCTACAAGTCCAGATATGAAAGATACCATAGATACATATTTTGATGATGAAGATGTAATGGACATTGAAGTAATTTCAACACTTGGTTTAACAGATGAAGACATAGAAACATTGAAACAAGTAGATGGAACTAAAGAAGTAGTGGGAACTTATAGCATTGATGCTACTTTTAGCAATGATAAGAAAGAGTATGTTGTTAAGATTGAGTCGATGCCAGATACGATAAACAATGTAATTCTTAAAGAGGGAAGCCTACCACAAAATGCTGATGAATGTGTGGTTGAGAGCTCGTTGCTAACAATGACTGGATATAAAATTGGAGATTATATCACATTAAATCCGCAAAAGGTTGAATCATCTACAAGTATTGGAGATATAGACATAAGTAACGATGAAGATAGCAATGATAATAATAGTAGCAATGATTCAACTGTAAAAAACAAGAAAGTTAAAATAGTAGGAAAGGTTCAATCCCCTTTATATATTTCTAGGTCGAGAGGTTCTAGTAAACTTGGAGCAGGTTCTGTAAATTTTTATATGTATATGCCAAAAGAAAATTTCAATATGGACGTTTACACAGTTGCATACATTACTGCTGATGGCGCAAAAAATTTAAAAACATATAAAGATGAATACCAGAAAAAAATTGATGAAGTAAAAGATAATATAGATGCAATATCGGATGAAAGAAAACAAGCTAGGTATAATTCTATTGTAAATACTGCTCAGAGCAAGTTAGACGATGCTCAAAAAGAGTATGATGAGCAAAAGCAAAAAGCAGAAGATGAGCTTCAAGATGCACAAAATAAGATTGATGATGGAAAAGCAAAAATTGAGGATGGAGAAAGAAAACTTGCAAATGCAAGAAAAAAGGCTGATACTGAATTTGCAAATGCAGAGAAAAAGCTGGAAGATGCTGAAGCACAGCTAAGTAGTGCAAAGTCTGAATTTGAAACAAAGAAGCAAGAAACAGAAGCACAATTAGAAGAGGCACAGAAAAATGTTGAGAGTTTAAATCAAATAAAAACTAACTATGATAATCTTGTAACTCAAAAACAGACTGTGGAGAGTCAAATAAAACAGATAGAAGAGACTCTAAAAATCTTAAATCAAAATCCAGAAGTAAATGCGGAAAAGATAACAGAGTTAACTACAAATAAAACAGCATTAGAAGCAGGGCTTAGTCAGATTAATGCAGGAATTTCTCAAATAGAAAATGCTCTTTCAAGCCAGGAAATAAAGGCAGAAAATTTAAGTCAGACTATAAGTTCTATAAATTCTCAAATAGAGCAAGGAAAGCAGGAACTCGCAAAGGCAGAAAACACAATAAACGAGAATGAAAAAGAGCTGGAAAGTCAGAAAAAGAAACTTGCACAAACCAAAACAAGTACATACAAAACTATAAAGAGCAATGAGCAAAAATTAGAAAATTCTAAAAAAGAGATTGAAGAAAATGAACAAAAGCTTGCAGATGCTCGAAAAGAAACTCAAGAAAAATTAGATGAAGCACAAGAAAAATTGAATGATGCAAAGACTCAAATTGCAAAAATAGAAAAGCCTTCTTGGTATATTTTAGACAGAAATTCAAACTATGGATATGCAGAATATATTCAAGATACAGATAGAGTTGCTAATTTAGCCAAAGCATTCCCAATAGTATTCTTCTTAGTTGCAGCATTAATTAGTTTAACATCAATGTCTAGAATGATTGAAGAACAACGTGTTCAAATTGGAACTTTGAAAGCGTTGGGGTACAACAAAATTCAGATATCATTTAAATATCTAATTTATGCATTCTTAGCAACCATGATTGGTGGAGTAGTAGGAATGATAATCGGATTTAAACTAATACCAACAATAATAATAATGATGTATGAAATGATGTACACTATTCCAAAAGCTGACTGCATAATTCGCATTGAAATGGGAGTTATGGGATTGGGTTTTGCACTTGTTTGCACATTGGGAGCTACAATTTATACATGTATTAAAGAATTAAAAGAAAAGCCAGCAGAGCTGATGCTTCCAAAGGCTCCAAAGCCTGGAAAACGCATAATACTTGAAAAAATAACATTTATATGGAAAAGGTTGAAGTTTACTAATAAAGTAACCGCAAGAAATGTATTCAGATATAAGAAAAAAATGCTTATGACTGTAATAGGTGTAGCAGGTTGTACATCGCTTATAATAGCAGGATTTGGCATAAGAAATGCAATAGGAAATATGATTCCAAATCAGTATGGCGAAATTTTTAAATATGATGGAACAATCGAATTTAAAGAGGATGTAACAAAAACACAAATTCAAGAAGAAAATGAAAAAGTAAAAAGCTTGGATAAAATTGCAGACACATTGCCAAGTTACATGAAAACTGTTGAAATAACAAGCATTCAAAATTCACAGACAATAAATCTTGTAGTACCAGAGCAGTCAGATAAATTAGATGAATTTATAGGATTAAGAAACAGAAAGCACAAGAAGGAAACATACACATTAGATGATGACTCTGTAATAATTTCAGAAAAGATTGCAAGCCTATTAAAGATAAAGGTTGGAGATACAATAACCATAAAAAATACAGATGATATAGAAAAAGATGTAAAAGTAGGAGCAATAACAGAAAACTACATCTATCATTATATGTATATGTCTAGTAATTTGTACAACAAACTATATGGAGAAAATAGCTTCAAGCCTAATACTTTGCTAATAAAAGAGGCGGAAGGTACAACAGAAGATGATGAGGATAATATTGGAAAAACAATATTGCAAAATAATACAACAGTTGCTGGTGTAAGTTTCTTATCTGGTACGAAGGATATTTTTGTAACAGTAATGGAACAAATGCAATTAGTAGTATATGTGCTAATAATATCAGCTGGATTGCTTGCATTTGCAGTTTTATATAATTTATCAAATGTAAACATAAGTGAAAGAATACGTGAACTTGCTACAATAAAGGTACTCGGCTTTTATAATAAAGAGGTATTTAATTATATAACAAAAGAAACAAGAATATTAACAGTTATTGGAATATTTTTCGGACTATTTGGGGGATATTTCTTGTCGATGTATGCGGTAAAAACGTGCGAGCTTGATATGATGATGTTTAATTACGAAATAAGCAAAATGTGCTTTATATATGGAATTATAATAACAATAATGTTTGCAGAAATAGTAAATTTAGCAGTAAATAGAACTTTGAAGAAAATAAGTATGACTGAATCTTTAAAAAGTGTAGATTGAAAAATAATTAAAATTTTGACTTTTTCAAATAAGGAGGGCAATATGGCCTACATAGAATTTAAAAATGTTGTAAAAGAATATACTATGGGTGATAATAAGATTAGAGCCTTAGACAATGCAAATTTTGAAATAAATAAAGGTGAACTTGTTGTAATTGTTGGACCGAGTGGGGCAGGAAAAACTACTGCCCTAAACGTTCTTGGAGGAATGGATAGTGTAACTTCTGGAGATGTTGTAATTGACGGAAGAAATGTTAATAATTACAATGAAAAACAACTTACAAAATATAGAAGAGAAGATATTGGGTTTGTATTCCAGTTCTATAATTTGGTTCAAAATTTAACTGCAATTGAGAATGTAGAACTTGCAACTCAAATCTGCAAAAATCCATTAAGCCCAGAAAAAGTAATGGAGAAAGTTGGATTAAAAGAAAGAAAAAATAACTTTCCATCACAATTATCTGGAGGAGAACAGCAAAGAGTAGCAATAGCAAGAGCCATTGCTAAAAATCCCAAAATACTTCTTTGTGATGAACCAACTGGAGCTTTAGATTATAACACTGGAAAGCAAATTTTAAAACTCTTGCAAGATACATGCAGAAAAGAAAATATGACAGTAATAATAATAACGCACAATAGTGCAATAGCTCCAATGGCAGATAAAATAATACACTTCAAAAATGGAAAATCGGAAGACATTGTCATCAACCAAGATCCAACACCAATAGAAGAAATAGAATGGTAAAATGATGCATAAGTTCCAAAAAATCTAAAGTATAATTGATTTTTTGGAACTTATATGGTATAATGGCACATATAGAAAGGAGTTTCTATGAAAAGAGAAATTATAAAAGATTTACTTAAATGGAAAGAATCATCAAATAGAAAACCATTAATAGTACATGGTGCTAGACAAGTTGGGAAAACATATATAATAAAACAATTTGGAAAAGAAAACTACAATAATTTAATATATGTTAATTTTGAGACAAATCAAGAGTTTAGTTCTCAAATATCAGAACATATAGATGCTAAATATATAATAAATAAATTGGAACTTTTTTATGGAGAAAAAATATTACCGGGAAAAACATTAATATTTTTTGATGAAATACAGGCTAATGAAAGGGCATTAACAGCATTAAAATATTTTTATGAAGATGCGCCAGAATATCATGTTATTGCAGCAGGTTCACTATTAGGTGTAGCAATAAATAGAGAAAACTATTCATTCCCTGTAGGAAAAGTACAAATGCTTAATATGTATCCATTATCATTTAAAGAATTTTTGATTGCTGTTGGAAGAGAAGACTTAATAGAAGTAATACAAAAACATTTTGAAAATGATGAAAGAATGGATAAAACTATTCATGAGTTGTGTTTAAAATTATATAGAACATATTTAGTAGTAGGTGGAATGCCAGAAGTCGTAGAAACATACTTGACAGAAGGTAAAACGATATCTGCTATTGATGTACAAGCTGAAATTTTAGAATCGTATGTAAGAGATATGACAAAATATGCAGACAATAGTTTATCAAATAGAATTATATCAGCATTTGATTCTATACCGGTTCAACTTGCGAAAGATAATCCAAAATTTCAGTACAAGGTAATAGCAAAGGGTGGGACTTCAAGTATATTTGGAGAAGCAATAATGTGGCTAAAAAATAGTGGAATTGTAAACCAAGTATATAAAACAACAGCTGAACTTCCTTTGGAAATGCATAAAGACTTATCATCATTTAAACTATATATGAGTGATGTTGGACTATTCGTAAATAAGGCAAGGTATCCACTTTATCAAGTAGATTTAAGCCAACAACCAGTAATGATTGCCATGGGACCATTAACAGAAAACTATGTGGCAAATGAATTAAGAGTAAAAGGATATGATTTATATTATTGGGAATCTGACGGAAAAGCCGAATTGGATTTTATGATACAAAAAGAAACAGACATTATGCCAATCGAAGTAAAAACTAGTGTACACACGAAGGCAAGAAGCCTAGATTTATATATGAAAACATATAGTCCAAACTATGCGGTTAGAATTTCGGAGAAAAATTTTGGATTTGAAAACAATATTAAATCTGTACCCTTATATGCAGTTTTTTGTATGTAGTAAATGCAAATTTCCACCATTAGAAGTTGAAGGAGAAATATAATGCGAAACAGAAGAAATACTAGAAAAAGAAATGTAGTACTAGATACAATTACAAATAGAAATTTTATAATTATTGTATCTATTTTACTGGCAGTCATTATAGTTGCTGAAGGCGTAATTCAAATACGAAAATATCAAGACAGAAAGTTATTAGCAAAACAGGCAGAAGAGCTAGAAAAACAGACTGGCGAAATCTTTACAGCAATAGAAAATAATCTTACAAATCCATCAAATAATGGAGAAACAACAGTAATAACAAGAACAGCAAGGATTTCGGCTGTTGGAGATATATTGTGCCAAATGGATATGATTGACGATGCAAAAATAGACGATGGATATGACTTTTCTCATATGTTTACTGGAATTTCAAAATTTGTAAAAAATTCAGATTTAGCTATTGGAACATTAGAAACAAACTTTATTGATGGTAAATATTCTGGTGTTGGAAAGTACAATTCACCAGTTGAATTCCTAAAAGCAGTTAAAGATTCGGGAATAGGACTAGTTTCATTGGCACACAATCATGTGTTGGATTATGGAACTCAAGGATTAGAGACAACAATAAGTAAAATTAAAGAACAAAATGTTGAAATTACAGGAATTAAAAACAAAGTAGATGAATCAAATGAAAGCACACTAGATGAAGAAAAGACAAAAGAACAAGAAAACTCAAATTTTACAGGAAACATTAAAGAAATTAATGGAATTAAAGTTGCTTTTTTAGGCTATACATACGGCTTAAGCAATGAAAATGAAGTTACAGATGAAGAAAAAAAGTCAGCTAATATTTATTCAGAAGAACTTGCACAAAAAGATATAGAATATGCAAAACAAAATTCAAATTACATAATAGCAATAATGCATTGGGGAGATGTAAATAGCTCGGAAATATCAGAATACCAAAGAAATATAACATCATTCTTAGTGGAAAATGGAGTAGATATGATTTTAGGTTCACATCCATCAGTTGTAGAACCAATGGAAATAATTCAAACAGAAGAAGGAAAAAATGTACTAGTTGCATACTCTCTTGGAAATTACATTTCCACTTTAAAATATGCAAATGCAGATGTAGAACTTATTCTAAACATTCAAATTGCAAAGAGCTCAGACTCAGACAAGGCAATATTGCAAAAAGTTGATTACACACCAATATATGTGTTAGATAATGGAACAAAAGCAGAAAATAGATTTGAATTAACAGATATGAAAAAACTTGCACAAGATTATGCAAATGGAGATACAAGCAGAATTTCAAGAAAAACTTATGACAGTATTATATCAAAATTAGAAAAGTTGCAGAGCACGGTAAATAGCAAATAAAAAGTTGAAAAAATAAATTTTGTTAAGGAAAATAATATTCAAAAGGTAATAGAGCATACTTTGTGTATGTAACTGCGTTTTGAATGAAATTTGATGTAGCAAAAAAGTGTAATTATTTTTCAACTATAAATTATAGAAAAAGAGGTAATAAAAATGAATGTAGGCTTCATATCACTAGGTTGTAGCAAAAATTTAGTAGATACAGAAATGATGATTGGAATTTTTAAGGAGAATAAGTTTAATATTGTAAATGATCCTAAAATTGCAGATGTTATTGTTATAAATACGTGTGGATTCATAGAATCTGCAAAAGAAGAAGCAATAAATACAATCTTAGAAATGGCAGAGTATAAGAAAACAGGAAAATGTAAGGTATTAATTGCAACAGGTTGTTTAGTAGAAAGATACAAAGAAGACCTAGAAAAAGCGCTTCCTGAGGTAGATATTTTCTTGAAATATAGTGATTACGCAGAAGAAAAAGGCAACTCATCAGTAGTATTTGCGAAAGTATTAAAAGAAGTATATGATAAAATCGAGAGTAAGAAAAATGTAAAATTAGTCGATACTGATTTAAATTTTATGAATAGAGTTATCACAACTGGAGAACAATATTCATATATAAGAATTGCTGAAGGTTGTAGCAATAGATGCACCTACTGCGCTATTCCATATATCAGAGGAAATTTCGTGAGCAGAAAGATGGAAGATATAATAGAAGAAGCTAAACAGATTGTTTCAACTGGAAGAAGAGAACTTATCTTAATTGCTCAAGATACATCAAAATACGGAAAAGACATCTATGGAAAGCCTAAACTTGCAGAATTATTAACAGAGTTATGTAAAATAAAAGACTTGAAATGGGAAAGATTTTTATACACATATCCAGAAGATATAACAGATGAATTAATAAAAGTTGTAAAAGAAAATGACAAAATATGCAAGTATTTTGATATTCCAATACAACACATTTCTGACACAGTTTTAAAAAGAATGAACAGAAAGTGTACAGGACAAAGCATAAAAAATACAATAAGCAAGTTAAGAAAAGAAATCCCAGATGTAGTAATAAGAACAACTTTAATGGTTGGATTTCCAGGAGAAACACAGGAAGACTTCGATAAACTATATGAATTTGTTAAAGAGACAAAATTTGATAAATTAGGTGCATTCACATATTCAAAAGAAGATGGAACACCAGCTTCAAGACTTAAAGAACAAATTCACCCAATGACTAAAAAATCTAGATACAACAAAATAATGAAATTACAACAAGAAATTTCGAAAGAAAATGAAAGAAAGAATATAGGAAGAGAGCTAGAGATTTTAATTGAAGGAATTACTCCAGACAAAAAATATTATGTAGGTAGAAGTTACATGGACGTTCCAGATATAGATGGAGTAGCTTACGTAAAAAATACATCAAATGAAGATTTAGTCGGAAAATATATAAAAGCTGAGGTTATTGATGTAAAAGACTATGACTTAATTCTGGTTGAAAAATAAAAAAATAATAACAAAATACATATTGACTGTTATATTAAATTATAGTATAACTAAGTCAGTTCAAATTACAGGAGGTAAATTATAATGGAACTTAAAGGATCAAAAACAGAGAAAAATTTAATGGAAGCATTTGCTGGTGAATCACAAGCAAGAAATAAATACACATACTTTGCAAGTGTTGCTAAAAAAGAAGGATATGAACAAATAGCTGCTTTATTTTTAGAAACAGCGGAAAATGAAAAGGAACATGCTAAAATTCACTTCAAATATTTAAATGGAATTAGTGATACAAAGGCTAACTTAGCAGCTGCAGCAGCTGGAGAAAACTACGAATGGACAGATATGTATGACAGAATGGCTAAAGAAGCTGATGAAGAAGGTTTTACAGAAATAGCTGCAAAATTCAGAGGAATAGGTGCTATCGAAAAAGAGCATGAAGCAAGATTTAGAAGATTACTAGAAAATGTTGAAAATGGAGAAGTATTCAAAAGAGGAAGCATAACAATTTGGAAATGCAGAAACTGCGGACACATTGTAGTTGGAACAGAAGCTCCAAAGGTTTGCCCAGTTTGCAACCACGCACAATCTTATTTTGAAGTTAAAGCAGAAAATTATTAATAGGAGAATGGTTGAAAAATAATTACAATTTTGCTACGTCAAACTTTATTTATAACGAGGTTACATACAAAAAGTATGCGCCTTTGCCTTGTAAATTTGTTTTACTTGCTAAAATTTAATTCTTTTTCAACCAAAATTTATGCAAAAGAGGGGAATATAAAAAAATGGAAAAAGTTAGAGGATTTGAAATTGCAAAAGGTTTTGAAGATAAAGGAATAAACTTACCAATTAGAAAAACAAAACACGCAGCTGGCTATGATATTGAAGCAGCAGAAGACTGTGTAATACCACCTTTCAAACTAGGTCAAAAACCTACATTAGTAAAAACAGGCTTAAAAGCATATTGCCCACCAGACGAGTTCTTTTTACTATGTAACAGAAGTTCTGGACCTGCAAAAAAAGGGCTAGTTATGGCAAATAGCGTTGGAATTGTAGACTGTGACTATTATGGGAATGAAGATAATGACGGCCATTTTATGTTTGCATTTTATAATTTCTTTGACCATGATGTTGAAATAAAAAAAGGAGACGCAATTGGTCAATTAATATTTATGAAATATTTAACAGCAGATAATGATAATGCACAAGGCGAAAGAAAAGGTGGATTTGGTTCTACAGGTAGATAAGCTAAACATAATAAAAACTTGTGATTGTATTCAAAGCTATTATGTATAAATTAAATATTACTTACATAAAAAATAATACATAAAAAAGAAACATAAAATTATTTCTGAAAAAATGTAAAAATACGTAAAACCGTTGAAAATACTGAAAAAGACGGCAAAAAATAAAATGGCAAAATCTTTGACTTTTGCCATTTTTTATGGTATAATAGAAACGTAGTTGAAAGAGATAAATATACCTTTATTAACTCTAAAATATACAGTATGGAAGGAGATAATTACATGTTTAATGTTGGTGACAAAATAGTATATCCTATGCATGGGGCAGGAACAATTGACGCAATAGAAGAAAAAGATATCTTAGGAGAAAAACAAAATTATTATATAATCAAAATGCCTGGAGAAGTAAAGGTTATGGTTCCAATATCAAAAGCAAGTGATATAGGAGTTAGAAGTGTAATAGATAAAGCAGAAGCTGGAAAAGTACTTGAAGTATTAGAGGCTAATGAAACAGAAATGTCGAATAATTGGAACAAAAGATATAAAGAAAACATGGAAAAAATGAAGAGTGGAAGTATTTATGAAGTAGCAGATGTTGTAAGAAACTTAAGCTACAAGCAAAAAGAAAAAGGACTATCTACTGGAGAAAAGAAAATGCTAAATAATGCAAAACAAATTTTGGTAAGCGAATTAGTTTTAGCAGAACATGCTTCAGAAAATGAAGTTGAAAATCTAGTAGAAAATAAAATAAATCTATCTTTTGAAGAACATAGGAACATGGTGGAACCAGTAAGCGCAAACAATATAGTAAGCAAATTTATACCATTTAATGATGCAAGTACAGGAAATCCACAAAATTTATAAAAAACAATAGAGCTGACATTAGTGTTAGCTCCTTTATTTTGAAGTTGAAAAATAATTATAATTTTCCAACTTGATTACGTAAAGTGGAATTTTAAGAAGGAATACCAAACTTTATGTCGAATATAATATATAATGGAGAAAGGTTATTGCAAATGGTAAGATATAGTGACGAATTATTAGATGAAATTAAGAGTAAAAATGATATAGTTGATATAGTGTCACAATATGTGGTTTTAAAAAGAGCAGGCAGAAATTACATGGGATTATGTCCATTTCATAAAGAAAAATCCGGTTCGTTCTGCGTATCACCAGATAAGCAAATATTCCACTGCTTTGGATGCGGAGTAGGTGGAAATGTTTTTCATTTTATAAGCAAAATAGAAAATTTGAATTTTAAAGAATCTGTTGAAATGCTTGCAAATCGTGCCGGGGTTGAACTACCGGTATCTGGCAATTTCGAAGATGATAAACTTGCAAAATTGAAATCGAGAGTATATGAAGTAAATAAATGTGCTGCCGAATTTTACCATGAAAATTTATACAAACCAACTGCAAAGCCTGGACAAGAATATGTAAAGAAAAGACACTTAGATAACAAAACGTTGAAAGCCTTTAAAATAGGATATTCTGGTAGATTTAATGAATTATATACAGAGTTAAAATCTAAAGGCTTTACAGAGGAAGAAATTCTTGCTTCATGTTTAGTTAATAAGAATCCAGACGGAAAATTTATAGATAGGTTTAGAAACAGGTTGATGTTTCCTATATTTGATACCCATGAAAGAGTAATTGCTTTTGGGGGAAGGGTATTAGATGATAGTAAACCTAAGTACATAAATTCTCCAGAAGATATTGTTTACAGTAAAGGAAGGCATCTTTTTGCGTTTAATATTGCAAGAAAGTACAATTCAAAGACAATAATAATGGTAGAAGGGTATATGGATGCTGTATCACTTCATCAAAGAGGAATTCATAATGCAGTGGCGTCTTTAGGAACAGCATTAACAGAGGCACAAGGCAGATTATTAAGAAGAAGTTGTGAAAAAGTAATAATTGGTTATGATGCTGATGGAGCAGGACAAGCTGCTACTTTAAGAGGTTTGGAAATACTTCAAAATTTGGGATGCGACATACGAATATTGCAAATAGAAGGTGCAAAAGATCCAGATGAATTTGTTGTAAAATACGGACCAGAAAGATTCCAAATGTATGTAGACAAGGCAATTTCTTTAGTTGAATTTAAAGTAAAAATGCTAAAGAAAAGCCTAGATTTAGACAATGTAAATGATAAAATTAAATTCTTAAACGAAGTTGCAAAAATTGTTGCAAAAGTCGAAAATAGCATGGAGAGAGAAGTATATGTAGACAAAATTTCTCTTGAATATAAAGTATCAAAAGACGCAATTTATGCAGAGATAAATAAGCTATTATATGCAAATTCAAGAACAGAACAAAAACTCGAAAAAAAGGTAGTTCCAGTAAAGAGTGTATCAATTCAACAAGATGAACAACCTGTAGACGTAAAAACAAAAAGATTAGAAAGCTTAGTTATATATCTATTAATAAACTACCCAGACAAAAGTTTCGAAAGACTGAAAAAACTTATTGATAATAATGTAATCAAAATAGAAAGAAATAAGGCAATAATAAATAAACTGTATGAAGAACACGAAAAAGGTAATATTAATATAGAAAATATATTAGATTTATTCGAAGATGAGATTACAGTTAATTATTTGTCTGGAATAATGTCGTCAGATTTTGAAATAACAGATGTAGATAAATGCATAGAAGATGTGCTTGTAACATATAGAAAAGAGTTATTATTACAAAGAAGAAATGAAATATTAGGTAAAATAGACAACAGCAATTTAACAAAAGAAGAAGTAGCTAATCTGGAAGCTCAACTCAACGAGGTAATTATCCAATTAGCCAAAATAAAATAGGGAGGTTATATTGTAATGAAGAAAGAAAATGAAAACGAAAAAGTACAAAGCAAAGTAGAAAAGACAGTTGAGCATAAAGATAAAAAAGATGTTACACCAGAAGAAAAATTAAATAATATAATAAAAAAGGCAAAAGAAAAAGGAAAAATAACATATGGCGAACTTGCAAGCGAATTAGATGATGCAAATACTGAACAAATAGATAAAGTATTTGATGCATTTGAAGACATGGGTGTAAGTGTTTTAAAAGAAGACGATTTAGACTTAGAAGAGCCAGACATAGATGAACTAGAAGCTGTAGAAGATATAAAAGTAGAAGACATAGACCTAGCAAGTATGGAAGGTATCAATATAGATGACCCAGTTAGAATGTATTTAAGAGAAATAGGAAGAATTCCACTTTTATCATATGATGAAGAACTTGAACTTGCAAAAAAAGTATTAGCAGGAGACGAAGCTGCAAAACAAAAACTTGCAGAATCTAACTTAAGATTAGTTGTAAGTATAGCAAAAAAATATGTTGGAAGAGGAATGTTATTCTTAGATTTAATCCAAGAAGGAAACATGGGATTAATAAAAGCTGTTGAAAAATTCGATTATACAAAAGGATACAAATTCAGCACATATGCAACATGGTGGATTAGACAAGCTATAACAAGAGCAATAGCAGACCAAGCAAGAACAATAAGAATACCAGTACACATGGTAGAAACAATAAACAAATTAATACGTACATCAAGACACTTATTACAACAATTAGGTAGAGAACCAACCCCAGAAGAAATAGCAGCTGAGATGGAAATACCAGTTGAAAAAGTAACAGAAATACAAAAAATAGCCCAAGATCCAGTATCTCTAGAAACTCCAATTGGAGAAGAAGACGATAGCCACTTAGGAGACTTCATACAAGACGATGACAGCCCAGCACCACAAGATGCAGCTGCATATACATTATTAAGAGAACAACTAGAAGAAGTAATGAAAACACTAACTCCAAGAGAAGCAAAAGTATTAAAACTAAGATTTGGACTAGAAGACGGAAAATCTAGAACACTAGAAGAAGTAGGAAAAGAATTTAATGTAACAAGAGAAAGAATAAGACAAATAGAAGCAAAAGCATTAAGAAAACTACGTCATCCAAGCAGAAGCAAAAAATTAAAAGATTATATGAATTAATGTGCATTTTGGAGACGGAGAAAAAATGTACAAAAATTGTCCAGAAAGTTCATCTTTTATAGATGTTCTTTCTGGGCAAAGTTGTTTTATAAAATAAACTTATATGTAAAAATTAATTGACAAACATTATAAAATATTTTATAGTATATATGCCGACTTGCTTAGTGGCAGGAAGGAGGTTACTTTGTGAAAAATTTAATAAAATTGCTAGTTTTAGTCATTATTTACATTATTGTAAATGATAATAAGGATTAGCACACAAAAATACTAGGTTTTTGCGGAACCTAGTATTTTTTAGTTACTTCGTGAAAAATTTTTTGCAATTGCTATAATTATAATAGCACTTTTTTTATTATATGTCAAATACTAAATTTAATTCATGGTAGCGACGAGTGGATTCGGCGAGCCACGTCGGGAAAACCGTCCACTGGACGTTTTTCTATTCCTCCTTTTCGAATCCACAAAAATACTATAAAAAACAAAAAAACTGTAATATTCAAATTACAGTTTTAGTTTATGGTAGCGACGAGTGGATTCGAACCGCTGACCTAACGGGTATGAACCGTTTGCTCTAGCCAACTGAGCTACGTCGCCATTTCTTACAACAGATATTATTATAAAGGGAAAAGAGTATTTTGTCAAGCAAAAATATAAAAAATGCATACAATTTTTTGCCTGTGAATTATAACACAATATTTTTGATTTTTAAAACAATTTTTAATAAATATCTGCATGCATTTTTATAAATACTCTTATTAAATTTCAATAAATATATAAATTTTTTATACTTAGAATATTACATTTCACGTTCGTCATCGTCTACAATTTTTACTGTTGGTTCTTTTCTAGTAGCTCTTGTTGTACGCTTTACAGCAGATGCTTCGCGTGTCTGCACTTTTTCACAATTTTGAGTTCTAGCTTTAGTTTTAGCTTGTACCGGTTCTTCTACAGATTTAACAGAAGCTTCATATTCTTTTAAAGCTTCCATAGGATCTTTTGCAAGTTCGCCAGTTAATTCCACATCATCAACTTCGCCATCATTTACTAATTTGCTAATTGCAAGACCAAAATTTTTAAATAAATCTATTACTGAGTTTCTAGTTTTTTCCATTATAATTTGCGCTTAACTATAGTGTTAAGAAGCACACCTCCGATTCGTTAATTAAAATTATTCCACGTACATTATATCATATAATTAGGCTTAAATCAATAATTATTCTACTTTTCTTCCAGAATCTCGCGAAAAATCAGATTTAGATGTTAATTTTTCATATTCCTTGCATTTTATTTTGTATTCCATTTGCATACTCAAATAACGATAATACATGTAGGCTTGCTCGTATTGCATAAGTGGATTAAACATAGCATTTGAGTCCATTGTTGGGTCTGCGTTCATGTCGTACATGTTTGGCCCAGAAAATGGAGGCATTCCGTAATAATTATAGTCAACATTCTTATCCATAGAATTAATTCCTTATAATGTATTTAGGTTTTTTAAGGTTTTACCCATAAACCAATAAGAAAAAGATATACTCAAGTTAATATTAAAATAGATGTATTTTTTACCAAACGAAGGTTGTAATTAGGTATTTTTAGTGGCTAAGTAATAATGTAGAGCAATAGCCATAATAAGCAATAAAGTAATTACAAGTTTAAGAAAAACATTGGTATTAGGTTTATTAAAATATATGTGTAAATTGCTGCAATAATTCCTTGCAAAAGTTTTCCGTAAATGTATTTTTTTATAGATAAATCTGATTTTGATGTTATGCTTAAAACCTGAAGTAATACTGATATTCCGCCAAACCCGAGTAAAAATGCGCAAATGATGATATTAGAAGAAAGGGCTCTACTTGTAACTGAGCTTACAAGCAATACTCCATTAGTTAGTTCTATAATTCCAGAGATGATTGGTTTTGCAAATGATAAATCTATATTTAAGAGCTTTAATGGTATGTATAACAAGTATGAAAATATTTCTAAAATTTTGCTGTTTCCTAAAATAGAAATTATTACGGAAAAGATTACTACAAACCCACCAATCATTATAATTGTTTTGCTAGATTCTAGTATTGCATTAGAAAGTATGCTTCCTAAATTGTTAAATGTACACAATTCATTAGTTGATGAATTATACGAGTGTTCGAAAATATTATTTTTTAATTTATGCTTTAAACGTGCTAATTGTCCTAATAAAATTCCAACAGTTATAGCTGAGAGTGTATGTGTAATAAATAAAAGCAAGCCAATATTAGAATTGGAAAACATAGAAATTCCGTACTGTTCCAATTATAAAGAGAGGACCAGAATTATTTGTAAAACAAAGCATTCGTTCTCCTTCATCTTTAGTGCAATTATTGTTGGTGCGCAAATCTGTAACAATTTTAGCACCCATAGGGTAGCCACTAATAAGCCCTAAAACAAAAGCGTATGCAGATTCTCCGGGCACATTGAAAATTGGTCGCATAAATTTGTTACATTTCTTGCTAATATAATTTATTATATTAGTGTGAGATAAAAGATTAGTTGCAATAAAAAAAGGGAAGAGGCTTGGTACAACATTATTAGCCCACAGCTTTAAACCAGATTTTGCTGCAGCTAGATTACTGCTAGAAAAGGTAACAAGGCCAATAACAAACAAAACAAATGTAGCAGGCAGAATATATTTTTTTATAGAAAAAACAGCAAAACGTGTTTTAACATTTTTAGAAGAAGTACTTACGCTAACCAAAACAACACCCCTAAATAAAATCTAGTAATAAATATATTATAAAAAGGAAAAAATAGACCAAGAAAGAAAACAAAAAAATAATGGTATTCGGCAAAAAACGACAAAATAAAAAAATAAGAAAAAACTATTGCACACGTGTGAAAACAATGGTATTATTTTAGTGGAGTATTTATATCTATAACGTATATAGAAATAAATACGATTAATGCAACAAAAATA